>Ga0123342_1006334_pt1 | contig 16489 bp, 7 predicted proteins | sample Turbeawhitnodule_FD_89960 | JGI IMG/M metagenome (GOLD analysis project Ga0123342, IMG submission 89960) | Root nodule microbial communities of legume samples collected from Mexico - Turtle bean Mexico white nodule | ecosystem: Host-associated > Plants > Roots > Nodule | place: Mexico: Nepantla... | reverse complement strand
TTTTACTATTTATATATTCATATAATTTTAATAAATATTAAATTATATGAGAAGATATGTAAATTATCTAAATGCACCATTGATAATAGTTTTATTAAGATTTTATGTTAATTTTTTTATATTGTTTTTGAATATTAAATTTTGATTTAACTTGGGTGTAATCTTTAAAATTAAGGTTTAAAAAAATGGATCAGCAAACAATGTCAAAACATAATGCTGGTTGTATGTTGGAAGTTGTAGAATCTATCACCATATCAATTGAATCCCCATCTTTCATGACAAAGAAGTTGAAAAAAAATAAAATAATAAACTAAATACAAATTACCAAACTTCCAACTTATGTAATATCTATTAGATCAAAACATAAGTAGACATAAAAACTTTGCCCGCAAAGCTGGGCTTAGGATTCATACAAAAATATAAAAAAAAATTAAGAAAGCAATAGAAACAAAAATGTTCAAATCCTATAATAATGAGACACGTCTCTTGCTTCGAACGCTTTGGGACTAAGATGGTGATTGAAGAGGGACTAAGATGGTGATTGAAGAGGGACTAAGATGGGTGAGAGTAGGAGAAGAACATGGAGCGTGAAGGAAGAAAGTTCAAAATGTGTCAAAATTTATAGCATTTTTTTTCTTTGGATGCAATTGGTGAAAACTACGCTCAACTACTCCTTGTAAGGGAGTGGATGTAACTGGTGAAAACTACCCATTCGTAAGAAAGGGGATGTAAATGGTGATGGTGAAAACTATTGAAGAAAGTGGTAACCGCTCAGTAATAATCAAATTGTTCACGTTAAGCCACTACTCACATTTCCTAATATTTATTTCTCTCTCATAAAACAGACACTCCCTCTTATTATGCAATTAATTTCAAATATTTTATTAAATTTATTTCTCTCTCGACACTCTCTCATTATGCAATTAATTTTTAAAATAAATTATCTCTTTCAATTCATAACCACTCCTTCACCTCTCTTTCAATTCATAACCGTTCCTCCACCTCTCTTTCAATTCATAATTGTTCCTCCACATCTCTTTCAATTCAAAACCGCTTTTTCACCTCTCTTTCAATTCAAAACTGCCCCACTACGTATACCAAGTATGGTAGAAAAAATAAGAAAGGGCACAATGACCATAATACAATAATAAAATTAAATATTAATATAAGGATAAAATGAGAAAAAAAAATTAAGAGCAGTTAAGAGGAGGAATAAGAAATGACACAATGATCATAATACAATAATAAAATTAAATATTAATATAAGGATAAAATAGGGAAAAAAATTAAGAGCAGTTAAGAGGGGAATCCCCTTATATATAGGTATAGATTATATATTAATATGTATAGTATAAGTTACAGATATTTTCACGAATATTGTTTACCTAACGTAGTTTAGTTATTTTTAAAAGTCATTATTCCCCAGACTTGTGAATACCAGAAATCATGTTTATTAGTATCAAAAAAAAAAAATTCTCTAATTTTTTTCTTGATAAAATATTTTGCAGTTCATTAGGTGAATTTGATCCTCTTAGAGATTAATTTCACTCGTACCATCTCTTTCAAAAGAGTTTTGCTTTTTTTCTTATTTCACAAATTGAACACAATTTTTTGTTTAATATATAGTACATACATCAAATGATTGATGAGGAGAAATAACCCAACCTAAAAGCAGCACAAAGCTTTAAATGCAGAAATGTCAATAAACATAAATTTGTTTTATGAGTATATTTTTTTTTTATATTCTAAGAAGTAGACATGTGCTTATGCAGGCCTATATTGAATTATTATAATTTTTAGTTTTTAAGACAAATTAAAAATAGAATACTAAAAGAATATAAAATAATAATAATAAGAAGGAGGTTCATTATAGTTCTGAAATAGGTTTTTCAGAGAAGGGTTATAAAATAGTTAACCTTATTGCTAATGTTTTATTAAGAAATAAAACATGAAATATAGATTGCACAATGTGACAGAAAAGAAAAAGAGTTTATTTTATGTATATATTTTCAAACTGATTTGTTTGGATGACCTATAAGAGAATGGTTGAATACTAAAATTAAAATTATTTATTAATTATAATATATTTTTAATTTTTGTATGTTATTGTTCATTTTATTTATATGATAAATGGATTGCTTTCTTCTGTTTTTTTACAATAAGTGTCTTTATAATCTGAGAATTTTTGGATGTATGTGTTTTGTCTTATTAACTTCTAAACAAAACAAATATAAACTTGATCACAGGGCATATAAATACATATTTTCTTAGTTTTAAACAAGGAACAAAATGATATATTGTTATAAATGTTTAATTATTAAAAGAATTTTTCATCTATATTATTTTTATTAATGTTTTGTCTGTCCTATACATGATAACAATCAAAAAGGTACACGAGAAGATGAAGAACACATAACTATGATAACACTCATAATGAAATTTATGAAATCCACAATAAATGAAAAAAATCATGTTGAAGAGAAAGGCCTGAGATGATACACCAGAGTCAGAAGAACATCAGACAATCACCATTAACTCATGTCTCCATCCAACAAAGAACTAAAATAAAATAAGGTATGTTATCCTATTGATTCAATGATATCTTATAAAAAATTAACACGAAAATAACTAAATTATACTCTTTCTATTCATCTCAAACTAAGTCACAATGTTATGATGAATGACTAGAAGTAATGAAGGTTGAAATGAAAGTTCTTTAGGTTAATAATACTTGGGAAAATGCAGATCTTTCTCACCACAAAACACCTATTTGACTGCAAATGGGTGTACAAAATTAACATAAAAATAGATTGAAAGATATAAAACAAAACTTCTAACAAAGGGCATTGACTACATGGAAACATATTTACTTGTGGCTAGACTCACTACCATATGAACCAATCTGCTATAAAAGACTGGCACCTTGAGAAACTTGATGTACACAACACATTTTTGCATGGTGATTTACCAGAAGAAGTGTACATGACTTTGCTCCTAGATATTACCATTCCAAAATCAGATTTTTTGTCTGGCCAAATTGTTGTACGACTTAAAACAAGGAAGCAAAACAATGGCATGAGAAACTTATCTCTTTTCTTCATACTAGTAATTTTATATTCAATCAAAGACAGATCATTCTCTCTTTATCAGAAAAACTTAAACATCTTTCATCTCCCTCCTTATATATATATATGATATATTACTTGTTGAAAATAACATGAGAGATATTGAAATTGTTAAGAGTTCTTTAAACAATATTTTTAAAATAAAAGATTTAGACCGTTTAGAGTACTTTTTTTTTGCATGGAAATTACTAGAAATAAAGAAAAAATACATATCTGTCAAAAAAAATGTTCTCGATGTTTTAGTTGATCCAAGTATGTTGAGTGCAAAACATGCAATCACACTAAGAAGAATGACAATGACACTCTGTTTCATCAGAATATGTCTATATATATCTATATATGATGCAACTTCATATCGAATAATCATTGAAAGGTTGTTGTATTTAGTTAATACCAGACCATATATTATTTTTGTGGTGCAGTTTCTCTTCTCAGTTAATTTGTGCAAGCTCCATTAAAACTCATCACCAAGAAGTTTAACGAATTCTAAGATATATCAAATCTTCATTCGGGCAAGATATGTTCAATGCTAAGAATTCTGATATTCAAATTAAATTTTGATTGGAGAATCCAGATATCATGGAAAACAAAAAAAGTAAACCACCATATTCGGGTCTTCTTCTGAGTCAGAATATCGAGCCTTAGTTTGTTTACTTGCTTGAAGACATGTGTGTTACGTGGCAAGCTTATTTTGTGAACATATAAAATAGAAAAACAACTTTCATGGACTAACTACATTGATATAGATTGTGTCATGTGGTTAGAGAGAAGCCTTTTTCATCTTCTAACAGATCAACCTGCAGATCTTGATCAAGCAGATCTTCTCATTAAGCCTCTCACTAAGCCTTTTGATGGTGCAGGTTCTGTTTTAAGCTTGGTGTTTTTTATGTACTCACTAATTCTTGTATCTCAAAATCTATGACTATTCTATCAAATGACTCCACTATAAAATATACACTAAAATAAATTACCACAAGAAAATTGGGTCAAAAATCAATTTATAACTATTTTTAATGTTTTTTACCAAATCGAGTAAATAGTAAAAACAGAAAAACATATGCAACAAATTCATTATGGAACAATAGTTTCCAAAACAGGTAAAATAAACCTTCAATCATTTTGAGAACAAGTTTTTGCATTTAAAATGTTCTTGATGGCTTTGAATCACCAACGTCAAGAGAAAGACAAAGAGAAACCAAAAACACCAATCATCAACGCTTATACATACGAAAAATGCCAATACCTTTGTTTGATGATAGGGTTTCAGATCCAAATGTATGCTTCTGAATCCACATTTCTTCAATTTGCCACTAATTTAAGACAGTTGGATGCTAATGTAGTAGACTGATATAAAAGTTAATATATATCTCCATTTTGTTAATGGATTGATTCAAAATCCAATTATTGTATATGATGTAGGCAAAGAAGTTTTAGATGAGATGAAGAGCTTGCATTGAAGTGTTGCACAAAGAACGGGCACAATGTTTATTGTTGTTGTAATGGTACCATGGTCACCATATGAACCTCTAGAACCAATACACATTTTGAAGAGAATCAAAACAAGAAAACCAAAATTTAAACAAACAACTTTTGATCACATAACATATACTCCAAATACACTACATAAACTGCACATATATATAGATATTGTGCATTGCACATAATATGATACTATATACTAAGTATCACATTATTTCTTTTTTACGATCTCCTCATCATGGAAGCGTCCCACATCGTTGAAGGTCTGTCCCGCATTCTGATCCGCGGCTTTCAGTGTATCCGCTATTGCCCCTGGTCGAGTCTCTTCCACTTTCATCACCACCTTATCTGCACGCCCCTCAGATATATCTTTGTACCCTTGTAGCTTTAGATCCTCCAGTTTCCTCCTTGCATCTTCATCTTCACCTCTCACATTCCCCTGTGTCACATCATATCACATCCATAACTTGTCAATTTTTCTCAAACATTCACAATTAGTCACATATACACAAAACTGCACCCACATAAGGTGCCAATGCAATGTGTTTTGGCTTCCAGATTTGCTCCAAATCAAAGTTTTAGTCCCTAAATTCACAAATGCATATAATGTGTTCCATTCTTAAAGTGATTTTGATCCTTGTGATTGAAAAAAAGAATACGAAAACTTCAATAGAACTTGAACAGATTCTAAGACATGTTAGGCTCAACAAATTTAAAAGAGAGAGTGAGACCTTGGTTTTGTCCCTTGCCTGTGCAGTTTTCTGTTTTGCTGCTTCTGTGGTTTCTGCAGCCTTGTCCTTCATCTCCGCAGTCTTGTTCTTTGCTGCCTCAGTTGCTTCCCAGGTCTTGTTCTTTGCTGCTTCAGTTGCATCCCAGGTCTTGTCCTTCATCTCCGCAGCCTTATTCTTCGCTGCCTCGGTCGTTTCAGCAGTCTTGTTCTTTGTTGCATCAGCAGTTTCTGCAGCCTTCTTCTTTGCTGCCTCAGTCATCTCAGCAGTCTTGTTCTTTGTTGCCTCCGCAGTTTCTGCAGCCTTGTCCTTCATCTCCCTACCCTTATTCTTTGCTGCCTCAGTCGTCTCAGCGGTCTTGTTCTTTGTTGCCTCGGCAGCTTCAGCAGCCTTGTCCTTCGCCGCATCCTTCATCTCCGCCGCTCTATCCTTCGCGGTCTCTGCCGTCTCCGCTGCCTTGTTCTTGGCAATCACTGCGGATTCCGAGACCTTCTCTTTGGTTTCCTCTGTCTTGCCGCTCAAGTATTCCACAGCTTTCTTAGCAGCTTCCGTAGCAGAATCCTTCAGCTCCCCAAGCTTCTCCATAGCAGTGTCCTTCCCTTCTTTCGTCTTCTCCGCAGTGTAATCCTTGTACTCTCCCAGCTTATTCACTGTAGCATCTTTTCCTTCCTTAGCCTTCTCAGCAGCATAGTCCTTATACTCCCCACCCTTCTCCAGAGTCTTGTCCTTCGCTTCCTTCGCCTTCTGAGAAGCATAATCTGCGTAGTCCCCAGCTTTTGCCATTGCTGCATCCTTTGCTTCCTTCGCCTTCTGAGAAGCACAATCTGCATATTCACCAACCTTGGAACCGGTTTCGTCCGTGGCAGGAGAATCGTAGATCCCAGGAGACTTGGCGACGGATATGTCTCTCACTTCCCCGGTTGTCACGTCATCAGGTTTGATATTAACATCATGAATCACCTCTGTGGTGCATGATTTCGCAGGAACTGAATCTTTCTTCCCAACCACCGCTTCTTGCACCGCCCTCAACATGGACCCTATCACACCACGCTTTTCTTCATTGTTTAGCTGGTCCACAACGCCCACATCTTCACGATCTCTCTCTCTGTTGGCTTGTTCAAGCTCTTTGGCAGCAATTTTCGAAGCTGCCTCAGCTCGTTCCTCGTGTTGCCTCGATGCCATTGAAAATCTGTTTGGTTTTGTGACAGTATTTGCACTTTGAGTTGGAAGTTTGATCTGTGTATAGGATATGGATATGGAGATGTTGAGGAGTGGAAGCAGGAGTTGATGGTTTATATGAGTGAATGGAATGAGAAATGGAAAAGGGAAAGGAGAGGGTAGAGTGACACGTGGGTGCAAGGGAGAGCAAGAGCAGTGGAGGTGGACATGTGGATGCAGGCATGGTTGCAAGGTGTGACACGTTAGCAGGAGATGGTTCTTGGTGGTGACATCTAATGTTACGTAAATGATATGATGATGTGCATGTATTTGGATTAAACTAAGGTATATGAGTATTAAGTGGTTGTTCGGTCCCTTAGAACCTGACATCATCACATGTTTCATGAACCTGCCTATAGGTAACTCTAAATCGTGGCATGATGTTAGGTGAAGGAGTAACCAAATCGAAGAGTCAAACGATTCCTCTTATCACTATTATATACATTCTTGTTTAACTCTACATAGCAGAGGATCACAAACATTTTTCTCTAAGCTTTTCTTTACCAGAGACTTCTATTCATGTTTTTTCTTTTCTCCTGTTATAAGCTTTTCTTTACGAGAGACTTATTCATGTTTTTTCTTTTCTCCTGTTATAGTTTAGTATGAAGGCATTTTTCACAGACTCGATATTATTTATTTTTTGAAAACAGATATAACTTTTTTTCCATTTCCGTGTTTCTTTCTATTTATGTACTCCAATTTCGAAATACACAAACAGTACTCTGTTTCTGCGTATGTATTATGTAAATATAGGATTAAATATATTTTTCTTCCCGAATTATAATATAAATTAATTTTTATTTTTATTTAAATTTTATATCATTTAAATACTTATAATATGAAAATAATTGAAATTGGTTATTTTGTATGTGAAATAATTATTAGTTTTTCTTTTTAAAGATTGATAATTTTTTTAAAATTTATTGTTTTGATTGCATATTGATATTCATTATAACTACTTCCAATAGATTGATGAAGTGAAATATCTTATAAGTGTCATATTTCATCGGTTAAATTTGTGTTAATTTCAAGATTCTAAAAACAAATTGAGATGAAAGGGCAAAATGAGAATATATAAGATAAAAAAAAAGGATGAAACGCCTAAGCCAAAAGCCTCCAGAGGATCTTATCCAAGCGAACTCAGTCATGCCCAAGCGAGACCACTCTAGAGACTTTGGACTTGAACCAATTCTACACACAGAAAGACTCATTCCAATCATTTCCATACCAAAAACACCTAGATGATTTGAAGTTTGGACTAGGGACGAAAATCAATTTCGTGTTACAGTACATAGACAAAAAAAACTTATTTAACCCTATAAATATACTTCTTTTTCTTATTTTTTTCTTGTCATCTAATTTAAATTGTTTTTGGTACAAATATTGGTATTTGTTATCATAAAATAAAAAAATATGGTTATGATGATATAATTTTCTTTTCTGGTTAAACATTTACTTATGACATGCTCTATGTATCTAGAGACTTAAACAGACATCAATAAATTTTCGTAATTAAAACTCATTGTAATTGAAACTCAGGAACTCGATCATTGCAAGAAAACGGGAATATTAGTTATGTAACATTTGTGTCGGCCAAGAGTAGGACGCGAATTGCGTCAGCCAAACGAACAAAAAGTCGCCACAACAAATATGTTGTGTGGGGCAACTAAAAAATGGAGGACACGAAGAGAAAGTGAAAAAAAAAATACTGCATCGATCATTGACGCATAAAGCATAAATAATTTGGAGTATGTGTCGGCCGAGGCCGACAACACATGTTTAGATTATTTGATAGTTCGGCTAGCTACATAAATATAACACTTTTAAATTTGTTTATTGTATGTATATTTTTATTATATGTATAGATTTATTTATTTTAAATTTATTAATCATATAATAGTGTAATAAATATTTAAATTTATTAAACATATAATAGTTATAATATTATAGGATTTGTTTACATAGTTAACATTTACTTGTATTTAAAAATCATTTGTATTACAAGTATTTGTAAAAGGGATAAGTTTCAAGGATGATTCAAGAAATTGCTTTTTTCTTTCTTTCTTTAATGGTATCTCGTAATAATTCACTAGATTATAGACTTAGAAGTTGAGGTTTTAAAAGAAAGGTAAGGAATCTATTTTTTTTTTTACTTTTATAAAATATTCTTCAAAATAGTACTTTTTAAATTACTATAAAAATTTATTAATTTTATTTGCTGTACAAATGTTTAAAATAATTTGGGATAACAGGAAAGTTATATATTATCTTAATTAAAAGGATTAAACCTTCTATAGTTAGAAATAAAAATATTTTACATTTATGCCAAAAAATGCTACTAAACCCATGAGCACATTGTTTTTAGATATCTTCATTAAAGAAACATTGACTCAAATATCATTTGTAATTTGTAATAACTAATAAGTCTGATGTAGTTTTTTTATTAAGAAATTATTTTGTTTAAAATATTTATTATATATAATTTAAAAAGAAATTAAAAGTTGATGGGTGTATAAAATAAATAGTGCTGCATAGAACAACTCATGAGCAGCAAAATGGGCCCAAAATTTTCAAAAATATGTTGCAAATAGTAAAGTGATGAGTATATAAAATAAATAGAGACTGTATAGAGTAAAAATAATAGACAACAAAATGGGCCTAAGTTTTTTAAAATATGTTACAAATAGTAAAGTGGAGAGTGTATAAAATAAATAGGAGCTGCATAGAGTAAAAGTCATCAACAGCATAATGACCCGTTTTTAAAAAATATGTAGCAAATAGTGAATAAAATTATTCTTATAATACAGTACTTATATAACCAAATCATTAGAAGAAGAGTTTTCTTCTCTGTAAACGTGGATAACTTGAAAATCTATACCCACACAAAAATTCATAAATTTGAGATCAATTTTATCACAAATATTTTTTAGAAAATAAAATAAAATTCATAAATTGAAATTAATTTGTATGTATGTCAATACAAATATTTCTTAATATTTTATCTAAAACTTAACTTTTATTTAGTATATAAATCACTTTTATTTAGTATACACTTTTATTCTATAATTTTATTTTTTTTATTTAAAAATATTTTATATAAAAAAGTTTATATTAAAACGTCCTGTAGTCATCCTAAGAAAACAAAAGAGATGTTATGTTTCCTTAAACCAACTGTCCCTTCCTTGTGTCAAATGAGATGTTTTAGAGTTGTTAAAATTTCATATGATGTTCCAAAATCTACCTAAGGAGACAAACCATATTTGTACCAAAATCTGTGTTCCAAAATTGTGGTATTTTTTCAAACTTTTTTGAATAATTGAACTGGTAAAAGGATTTTTAGAGGACATGAAACAGCTATGGTTGTTTGTTTATAGAAGATAAGCAATATTTTTTCTTAGTTAATTACCTGAGAGAAATGATAACAAAAATAAAACCTCAAATGTTGCAATGAAAACAAGAAACTAAAGAGAGTAAAGCAAATGCAAACATTGATATAAATGAAAATCAAAGATAGAGTTTGTCCCATAGTTTTAGTCTTGTGATTAAACAAGACAGAACAGACAAAACACAACAGAAACAGACAAAACATAACAGAAACAGACACGATAGAAACAGACAAAACACAACACCAATACAGTATTATTGTGAAAGTGAAACTGCATTGAACGATTCATTAAACATAGCCAAGCCATCACTGACTTCCAATGCTTTGATCATGGTGAACTTCCAAGTTGAGTCTCCTAAGCCACACAGAGTGAAGGATCATGTGAAACACATCGAAACGCTTGGGTGGAGAATGTACTTCAAAGTGCCTTCCAATTTGTTCCACTCTTCTCTGCATTCTTATATATTGTTTTGGAGGAATACTCATCAATATCTCCTTCAAGTTAGGAATGTCCTTCACCGAAATCTCAACTGAAAATGACTTCCAATTCAAAACATCACTGAAAGGAGGGACAGAGTGCTCAGAAATGAACACAGGAACACAGCCAGTGTAAATTGCCTCCACCACTCTAGGGCTAGCCCCCTCATACCCACTAGGACACAGACAAAACTTGCTCTTCCTCATCATCTCATAGTAAGAAATCCCCTTTGGAAGATACTTGAGAATCTGAATATCTTCATCCTTATTTTCCCAATGTTTAAGAAGAACTGGTGCAATGGGGCCATGAACTCCCCCTGCAAAGAAAGTCAGGATTGAACGTTTAGATGCAGATTGCCCACCAATGAACCTTATTGAACTGATTTTGAGATTGATTTCAGGAAATGAGACATCCTTTGCAGGCTTAAATCCTTCAGATGTGTTGGCATTACAAAGTACACGAATAGAGTTCTTGTGCGGAGTAGGTAAGGATAATGATGTCCCTCGGCACTAAACACACAAAAAAAAACAATGAAAATTAATATATACATGTAATCATCTAAAGATTAGAAACAAACATAAACAAATTTTAACTCTAAATATTTATGCCTTTTAAATCAACAATGCAAGGAAAGTTAGAGGTACCATGTCATGGCAAGCAAGGGTGAAGTGATCTGCTCCAAGACTTCGATTCCAATAAGGATATCTTGCTGCAATGACACTGACATAATCTGTGGCAGTTTTCTTCACGGGACTTAAGTCTTGTGAGACTCCTTCATACCCATATCCAACCCTAGGGAGGAAAAACACATGTGCTTCCTCGGGATCTTTAGTTCGAAAATGGTTATTCATTTCAATAGCATGCATGAAGTTACCCTCCATGGAGTATTTGCTTTTGCATGGTGCATTGTGGAAATTTGGAGGCTCCCCTTCTCCATAGGAAAATACTTTAAACTGTTTCTCCATTTCTAAGTAGCTCCTGTGGTAGCAACACATTTTAAGAACAGAATGATTAATGAGTAGTTTGTTATGAACAATGAATAGAACAAGAAAATGCATGAGTTCTTCTTTGCTTATGGTGTTGAAAGAATTGATATGCACATTTGGTCTTTCTCCATATTGATTAGGATTTAATATTACAATACATATTTTTAATGGGTCACTATGATCAGCAATGCATGGAAATAATTGTACCTGTGAAATGCCTTAGCATTCCAATACATTGGACCTTTGGGAACATAATCTGAATCTGGTGTTCCGGTCCCATTTCTGGCTTCTCTGATTGCAGCTCGAGCTTGTGCCAAACCAATTTCGATATTATCTAAGATGGTTGACTCTCCATTTTGCTCCTGAGGTAGGTGAGGTTCACTAGATTCATTCACAGAAGTTTCGAAAGCATTCAAAACTTTAGTCTCATCCAAGTTTGATAGATTGAACGAAGGTTTGGAGAGATTGAAAACTTCTGTTTGATTCTGTTCAAACAACACAAGTAAGTGATTTTAGTTAAACTATCAAATACTAAGATTTCAAATGCTAGAATAATATACAAAAGCTTAAAAAAAGTTTGAAACTTGATTTTCATAATAACCACACTGTTAGCATGATGAAGTGATGAATGGTAGATGTCTTATAAGTGGTTTCTCCATTATTGATGCCCCATAGGTTTCATAGACAGATTATTTAGAATTAGTTTGAATAGTTTTAAATGAATTAAAATTTATTTATATTTAATCTCTATAACCCTCAAAAAGAGATATTTGCAAAAATTTGACATAATTATTTGTTCTGAATTTAAAAAAAAAAAAATCATATATCAACCAGATTGGATTTAAAAAAAAAAATTAATAATTTTTTTTCAGCAAAAAATTTTAATCATAATATTTTTTTAGCCAAATAATGTTTTAAATAATAAAAGTTTAGACTACTTTTCAAAACAAAACCAATTTTAGACTCTACAGAAGTTAGTAATAGACTCTTATTGATAAGCTTATGTCATTTTTACTTTTAAATTGTTTTTATACCTAAAATAAAAGGAAATAAAACATTTACTAGCATTTTGTCAAAAATATACTCCTTCAATTCTAAAATAGTAGTCTTTTTAGTAGTTTTTTTTTCTTCTAAAACTGTTATATTTTAATTATGATCAAAACTGAACAACTAAAAATAATTAAAATTAATAATTTTTTTATTTTATATAATAAAACCAAATCATATTACTTATTATATTTAAATATAATTTTATATGTTTGAATTAATTATCAACATTAATAAAAAATATAAATATATATCTTAAAGTATGATACTTGATTTTGTATTATAATTTTTAACTATAAAATTATATAATTTATTTATAAACATCCAAAAATATTTATAAATATAATAAAAGTTATTTAAAAATTATAACATGTATTTTCATTTAAATTTTTTATTATAAAGTACTTAATAAAATTACTATATATATATATATATAAATTAAGATACAAAATATTAGACTATGTTAAATTTTTTATTAAATTAGAACTGAACAAAATAAAAATATATTTAACTTTTATTTATAAATTACAAATATTTTTATGTTTATTTTCATTATTGTGAAATAACATTAAATAAGTCACTGTAAACAGTGTAAGTAAATTGATTTAAAATACAACTTTGCAGATCTAAATAATAAATAAGTAAATCTACTATAACAAGATTCAAGATTCATTTGGTGTTTTGTTACAAGAACATCTCATTCTTTTGTCATAAAAACACCAGAAAAACTTAGCTCTACTCATCCATGGTTACTAACATAAATCTCAATCATCTTCAAACAAATGACGAGAAATGATTATTTTCTAAATATGGTAATTCAAAACTTGTAATGTATTATTATTATTAATTAGAAAAAAATGGAGAGAATAAAAAGAAAGAGGTGACATTAATCAATTCATATTACATTTTCATTTGATTATCCTCTCTATCTTATGAATAAACAAGTATTATCCTAGTTTGTTTTTGCATGCAGAAAAAAAAGAAGTGAGTATTCCCTGTATCCTCATTTGTTGAGTATTATAATAATCATTCTAAAAACTACATGAAAGAAAATCACCATTAATATTCAAAGACTAAAAGCATGGAAGAAGAAGTGAGGTCTTACATATTGATCGAAGGTGGAATTATATGAACAGCTTTCAACAAAACCCCATTTGCAAAGATGTTTTTTCTTCTCAGAAGCAAGTAATGTAAGTATGAAGAAAGGCACTATCATCATGATAACCTTCAACATTAAAAGGTCTCCTGAAAGCCACTCTGCACAATTCCATTTTTTATCACTCATTTCTGATAACCCAAGTATCTCAGTGTATGGTTTTGCAAGAACAAGCACAACACACTAAGTCTATTTAACAAGCACCACAACCACCTTTTGATTCATACTACAGCTGTCTCGGATTCTTCACCACCAGTTACATTTGATGGTAGCAGAAGAAATTATTGTATGTAACTGTTTGGTTTTGTCGTCTCTTTTTTACCCAAAAAGATGCGAAATGAAGGAAACTTTAGAATCCAAAGCAGTGAATTACGGTTTAAAATTATTTTCATAATGTGACTTTAAGCAAATACCCGAGAGTGAAATCTCAATTTTACATATTTTTTAGTGTGATAAAATTATATATTGAATTTTATTACCATCTTAATTTCAAAATAAAAATATGTAAACACAAATCAATCTTCAATAATTAATTTTAATAAAATTAAAATCTTTCAAAAATCTATTTTCAAATACTTACTTTGATGTCTGAACTCGTTTGATGTGATGTTTAGAGAGACAGTTCACGTGATGACACAAGTATATATATTAGATTATATTTGTTGATTATATTTGTTATACATAGTTAAACTGTTTAATATTCTTTTAAATAATGTTTAATATGATTTTTAATTATTTGATAATATGGATTTATTACTAACAATATTTAAAAGTTAAAACTATAAAATATTATTTAAGTGTAATTTTCTTATATGAATTTTTATGTGTATATATGTACATAAAGAGAACAACAATAAAAATATACATAACGAACTTCTTCTTCTTTTTTATATTAATGTAATAGTGTACAGTGCGAAGATTCTCATATTAAGTTTTTTTCTTTGTTTTTTTCGTTTAGACGTGTCGTTTCTGCATGTATGATTTTCTCAACGTGTCGTTCTAATATTGAGGTGAAGATCAAGAAACATGCAATGGGCGAACAAAAAGAGAATTCAGAAGTTCTTTAACATATCTATTGTTTCTGCGTGAAATTTCATCAGTGGTCAATTTTCTTACCGAATCTGATTCCTTTATCGGGTATGATTCCTTGTAAGAAAAATTTATGCCACTAACAATTTAAAATATTAAAATATTGTTGCATAATTTAAACATTAATAAATTTAATATAATAGTGTATAATTAGATTACATAAATTCTATCCATTGACCAGTAAAAGATATATCAAATATCTTAGGTTTTGTATAGAATCTATTTACATAAACTATATAAACTCTTTACTCTTTAGAATGTATATTTATATTTTTAATAAAATCATATTTATCTTTGTTAATTTTTAAATAGGTATTCACCTTTTTAAGTTTTAATAAATCATATTTATTTATATTTTAATAAAATGACACTGGCTTATTTTATTTAAAGGCTAGCTTCTTTAATATACTATTTTTATTATTTTGTTTCCTAATTTTTTTTTATGTTCCTCTAATATAATATTACATACTTCATTACTTCAAGTATTATATTTAAGCACAACTGGTTTATAGACTAATTAATTAAGGGAGAGTAACAAAAGAATTACAAATTTATTCATTATATTTATATAATGTTTGTTATTAGCTAAACTAAATTTGATATTATTTTGTTATGTATTCTATTAAGAATTTCTTGTTTTGTTTTACTATGCATGCCTCTTCTATCTTGCTTTAAGGATTAGGAAAATTTTGAGTTTATAAGCTAGACTGAATTAGTAATTGAGTATGCAGAAAATATTATGTAAAGATTATTTTATTGTATATAACCATTTGAATCTTCATTAAAGAATAATAATTCATGTTCGTGCCTAACGGTATCTTACTTATAATTGGTGTACTTCATTCGATTTTTGGTGTTTTTCTCTTTTGATACCTGTTTTAGTTTTGTGATAGGGTGTCTACAATTATACTTCGATACTTAAATTATATTTAGGGTACATATGAATAAAAAGTTATAGATTCATTATCTTTTAATTTTGGAGTATTTACTATTTATAATGATTGTATTGGACTTTTACCTATATGGATAATTAAGCTAGACTTATATATGTTCAAGTGTCTCTAATAATGATTTGTGGATTGTTTACTATTTAACCCTTGTTAATTATGATATTGAGTCACTAATTTTGGATTAGTCGAGTTTGACTGAGATATCAAATATTAACAAAGGATATGAATACAAAGGCTTTTAGAAGGAAACTAATATGAATTTTTTTTTTATTTTTAGTTGTTTAACTTTGTACACGTGTTTAGCTTTTATTGTGTATTTTCTTATTTTAGTCTTTATTGACTATTTGTTTAACATTTTGTCTCTTTAACTACACCTAGAATGAGTGTACTGCTTGTATAGTCAACAATCACTACAAGAAAAGTAATTTACCTACGGACATTGTGTTCGTGGGTAACGAAAACAACAATTACCCACGAACTGCAGTTCGTAGGTAATGTTAATATACTTTATTTTTAAAATTTTAATTATTATTTAAATATTTTTTTTTTCAATTATTATTTACATATATTATTTTTTGCCAATTTTTATGATTATTTTTATCAATTATTATATATGATATTACAATTATAACTAATGTTAGAACTAAACTGCAAGAGGTGGGAGTCCCTTGAAGAATTTTCATAAGCTTTAACCATTACACCAGTCAAGTTTTGTTGTCATGTTATGATTATTATTATACTTATGAGTATAATTATCAATATTAATATAATTAATAAAATAAAAATTAATAACATTTTTCATATATTTAATATTATTATTATTATTAATATTATTAAATATTCTTAAT
>Ga0123342_1006333_pt1 | contig 16490 bp, 7 predicted proteins | sample Turbeawhitnodule_FD_89960 | JGI IMG/M metagenome (GOLD analysis project Ga0123342, IMG submission 89960) | Root nodule microbial communities of legume samples collected from Mexico - Turtle bean Mexico white nodule | ecosystem: Host-associated > Plants > Roots > Nodule | place: Mexico: Nepantla... | reverse complement strand
TTTGAAGCAGGTTTGGGATTCAGAGGGTTGGGGAAGAAGTTTTGAAGATGGGTTTAAGTGGAAAGTGGGTGACGGTAAAGATATCTCTTTCTGGGAGGATAGTTGGTTGAGTTGTGGTGCTTTTAAGGGAGTTTTTCCGAGATTATACTCTCTAAGTTTGGCCAAAGAGGCAAAGGTGGCTGAGCTTGGACATTGGCTTAATGATGTTTGGGTTTGGCAGTTGGACTGGCGAAGATCTTTTTTCGACTGGGAGAAGGCTTTGTTGGAACAGCTGGTTCAGAATTTACAAGAGGTGAAGCCGTTTGTGGGAGAGGAGGACATTTGGGTTTGGAAGGTTTGGGGTGTCTAACTTATGTTGTAAACTCAGCCTATGTTCACGTAAGGAGGGTTCAAGGAGGGGAGTCTTCTTCGGACAGTAAGTTGTGGAGGTGTAAAGTCTTTCCTTCGGCTTTGATCACTGCTTAGAGGGTGTTGGAGAATAGGGTTGCCTCTAGGGTTAATTTGGCAAGGCGTGGAGTGGTGGTAGAAAATTCTTTGTGTTGTCTGTGTGGGGAGGAGGAAGAGTCATCTTGTCACTTGTTTTCTGTTTGCATGTTTGCTTGGCGTGTTTGGTGTTTGTGCTTCGAGTGGCTTGGTGTATTGTTCGTGATCCACAAGGACCCTTTGACAAAATTTTCACAGTTCAGGATGAGTCAAACTTCTGAGTCAGTTAATGATGTCTGGAGTGCAATTTGGGTTGGTATAGTGAGTGAAATCTGGAAACATAGGAACTCGATCATCTTCAATAGATGTGTGGAAGATGTGTCTGAAGTGTTTGCTTCGATGCAAGTAAAGGTGTGGTCTTGAATTGTTGCAAAGTCTAATTCTGATTATTTCTCTTATTCTAGTTGGGTTATAAATCTTTTGGCTTGTATGAGACTGTTTCATTGATTGTGGTTACAGTTGGTCTGGGTGCCGGTGTGTTGGGTTGATAGACACGTTTTTAGGTGTTTGATGTCTTGTTTTTCTGTATAAGGGTTGGACCACTCCTGAAGTGGTCCCTATTTATTTATTTTTTATTGTTGATAAAAAAAATGATTTAATTGGTTAAATTAAATAGTTTATGTTAAAATTATTTTAATATAACTCTTATCTTAGATAAGAACTATTACCGGGTAAGTCTAAATATAAATGTTGAGTTTTCATCTTGTTATCAAATATAATAAAGTACACTAATTTTTCAAATTGTGTGTTGGTTAATCGAAACCAGTGATAACATGTGCTTCACTTGTTGAACACGGACCAAAAGTTTGTGGTGCTAGCATATGAGAAGGGTTCCATCCAAGTAGAAATGTGTCCATCCGTGAAGTGTGCTTTCCCGCGGGAAAACTTGGTCCACATAGCTGGGCCAGCACCCAAACAGCCGCACTATATTGGCTTTCTTCGCAAGTCGAAAAATACTTTTGAAACATTCCAAGCTCGAACATAATGAAGTTGAACTTCATGGGTATCTTCCAAAGGCTCAAAACTACACTAAGTTAATGAGACAAAGCAAGTTTTGTTTGTGCCCAAGTGCACACCAAGTTGGAAGTCCTAGAGTGTGGAAGCAATTGTTCGTCATAACTTGTGACAATTATCCCACACGAGAGTTTTGGTAGTTAAGAAATACTTGATACAAGTAATAATTATTGTATAACTTATAAGTTGAGAAGTGTTATGTATATATGTATATCTAAGTAAATGTAAAAGTTTAAATATATACATGTTCAATGGTGTGAGTTATGATGTGCCATACATGATAAAATTGTGAAAAAGTGAGTGTGATCGAGAAAATGTAGTGATGAATCACTGAGTGTGGTTGATGATTTTTATGTTATGAATGTTGACGTGAGTAATTACGTACCAAAATGATATTATTACGATGATATGTATAAATCAATAGTTACAAATAGATACTTTTAAGATGTTGAGTTGTGGTATAACTACGAAGTTAGTGAATTTGACAAAATATTATATAGTGAAGAGTTAATAGATGTTTTGTCCATTAAATTGAGGGTGAGAATCATCAATAAGTATGTTAAAAATAAGGTAAATTGTTAATATATCAAATTATGATAAGTATTAGTCTCTAAATTTAAAATTAATATTACTCTTTTAAAAATAGTTTTTTTTATTAGTAAGAAACAATATATACATAAGTTATATATTTTTTTTAATTTTAATGTGAATATATTTTATGTATCATGGTATGAAAGTATATAGTTGTATTATGAATATATATTTTTTATCAGCGTACTATGAATATATATTATGCACGTTTACTGGAAAAAAAATAATAAGTTGCTGCATTTACTAAATTATATATTATTATAAAAAATAAAAAATTATTGATATTTAAAATAATTTTTATTATTAATAATAGTTTTAAATTATTGTCTAATTAGTGACTAATATTTTAGTTACTTTAGATTCTAAAGTTGATATCTAATTAAATACTAATTTATAAATTATTTATTAATAATAAGAATATGTTAGATATCAGTTTTTTTTTAATTTCTAAAATAGTACTTAATTTATTTATGGTAATATTTTTTTTTTTAAATTAGTTTGTATTTATTGGTTTTCTTTGTAGTGGTTTTTGAATGTTAGAATTCATACTTAAGCTCAAAAATAGTTTTAAAATAATAACATTAAATATAGTTAAGTTTATATTTCAATTTGTACTTACTTTTATTGAGTAAACAAAAATAAAATGAATAAAGGAGAAAACAAAAATATCCTAACCTAAAAGTAACCCGATGCTAACGTATTTTCCATTATGAAAACATGTCCATTGTTAAATTAAGTGGTGCTCCATTTCTTAGCAGTCCATCTTTTATGATGGCATCCACTTTGGCCCTTTTGAAGAAGGACAGCGACTTTGTTATTAATGTTTTGAAGACTACACTGAAGAGGACAATAAGGAAAGTGGGTGCCAAACAAAAATTAAAGGTATTAATTAATGTTTTTCAAATTCTTGTAATCACTCAAGAAGTCAATTTTGATGGTGGATGAAAAGGTAAGAGTCAATTCGTCATGATTACTTTTTATAATGCCTTGCAAATTTTGATCGTGGCAGACTAGAAATGTAGAAGAAGAAAGATATATATGTATATAATAAATGGAAGAAGTTTTTATTTTTTATAAAATATGTGGGATACATAATCACTTGATTCCATGGTGATATGGAAGAAGAAAAAAGAGCAATATTAAACTATACATGTGACAATTTAAATGAGTTTTCCGATAAGTTTTTTTATTTTCTATACGAAATAAAAATAAATAAAATTAACTTCTACATATATAAATGAAAATTAAATTATATATATAAAGAATATTTTTTTAAAAAAAGAATGTGATTCTTTTTACAAATTATTCTATATATAAGATAATTTTAATTTACAGACAAGCTAATTTAAAAATTATTTTAAAAAAAAACTTAAAAAGAAACTCATCAAACATGTCCATAATCGATATTATAATATAAATATATTATTATCAAAATTTTATTATAATTTTTAATTTATTTTATTTCTTATTTATTTTTCGTAAAATCTTTTCTTATCTACTTATATATCCATTTCTCGTCTATTTCTTCTTTTTCAACTAAAGAAAATATTAGAGATAATTCGGTTTAAAATATTCTCATATACTAAAGACTTTTTTATATATATAAAAACAACTTAATTATGAATTTTTATGTAAAGATTATATGCTACAGGTACTTAAAATTAAGTAAATATGCTTGGATACGTACAATTAAAATCGTCATACACCTCTCAATAGTTTTTTTCCTGCAAATTATTATTATTATTATATATAATAACAAATCATTATACAAATTCAATCTCTAAATACACCACTATAGAAATAAACATATAAGAAAGAAATTACTAATAAATTATAAGAGAAATTACTACAACAAATAAATTTTATGTTTTAATGAAAAGAGAAGCAGGAAAAAAAAATACTAGCAACAAATAATTATAATTTTGTGTGTGTGTAGAAGTTCATGTTTATATAAATATAGTGATGGAGTGTAAAAATAACTCATTTGAAGAAGAGTGTCACCAAGAAAGAGTTAACAGTAGGAAGAAGGGGCACACTAGTGGGGGAGAAGAATTAGGAATCACAATGATGAGTGTTAGACTTTGATCAAAATATTAGACAAAGAAAAATCATAATTAATTTAAATGTTATTTATTATTATCAATAAATAATTATTATTTTTTCCTTTAAATTAATATGAAATTTTAAAAAATTATTTAAAATAAATACAAACAATCGTATAATTAAAAAAAATAATATTTTAAGTTGTAAAATACAAATAAATAAATTTTACAAGAAAATAAATAAAAAATAGTAAAATAAAAAAGACAAATGAACATAGAACTTTTTCTTCGATAGATAATTTGAAATTACATATGAATATCAACTGATAAATAATAATCTAAAAAGTAAAAACAATCTTTTTCGCTACCTAAAAAATAATGATTGTTAATATGTAAAATTTTGTATATATCCAACTTTAATACTATATTTAGATAATAAAGTTTAAGTCTAACTCAATCTCATTAATAAAGATAATTAAACACACTAAATCGATTATACTTTTAATTAATGTGGGATCTCTAATACATCTATTACGTTGAGGACATCTAATGTGAGAATCGGGAGAGACCTAATAACGAGTGACATTTTTTTATCAATTGATAAAGAGGAGTGACATAATAGGTTCAAATAACTAGTAGGATAAACTTTTAATGATTTTAATATAATATTAAAATAGTGAAATTTAAATTTAACTCAATATTACAAAACCAGTTCAGTAAGGTGAGGTCTATGTTTATATAATGTAATTTGAGATTATTTCGAGTTGATGTGAGTTATTTAACACTCCCTCATATTAAGAACATAAAAAATAATGAGAATAAAAAATATCTAATAATGAATGACACGATAAGTTCAAATCTCAAATAGGATAAACTCTTATACTATATTATATTAGACTTTGATATTATATTAAAGTAAAATAATAAAATTTAAACATATTTCAATCTTAAAAAAAATTGGTCAAATTTGTTAAATTGATTTTATCTTTATATCACCAACAACATTTTTAAATTAATACACTTTAAAATGTATTACACTTTTTTTTTATCAGAAAAAAAAATGCATTAAATGGAAGTACTTTATACAAATAGATTTTGAAATGGAACAAAATTTAGCCCATGAACAAACTACTATACCTTTCTACCTTTTGGGCTAATGAGTCACCTCCTTCCAAATTTGTCACCAAAGTCTAAAAATTGTGCCTGCTTTACAACAGTAGATTACCCTGGGATTGAGTCTTGAACATGTTAACAGCTACATCATGGGTAAGAATTGGTAATGTGTAGCCAAAAATTTCTGTCCCAAAATCGTGGTTGTAAGTCTATGACTCATTAAAAAATGTCTAGTTCTTTATTCTATCTCCAGAAATCATTGAATCCATGTTCTGCATAATCCTGGGACTGTCCACTCAGCTTTGCATTCAGAAAAGTTCTTTGACCAAGATATGGAAAATATACATCATCCAAAAGAATGTCCTTCATAATATGAACTTGTTATCAATTCAGTGATTCCTTCGTGAAGTTTGGTTACTGCAGGATTAAAATTTGTTTTTTCTATTCTGCACCACCCAAATACCACATTTAGAAATAGATATTATTAAGATTTGAATTTTAAGTCTAATTCACTCTTATAAAATTAATTTATAAGATAAGATTTGTAATATTCTATAAAATATTTTTATTTATAGTTGACGTAAGATTTTTAATACATCCACTCAAATCTAAGCTAACAACTTATTCGTGTAACTATATATTTCTATATTTATGGCTAGTTCAATAACGATACACGTCAAAATTTCACAATAATTGATTATTTAACCTCCCTAATAAAAATAATGAAGTGTGTTAGATAAAAATATGGTTATATATATATATATATAAATACAAATTACATATCATTTCCATTATATATGTCATTTTTTATGTGTGGATAATTTTATTTTTTATGTCATGTTGGCACTTCCATTCCTATTTTATAAATTTTAATATTTTTATGACTACAGTTCTTGTTCTTTTTCATTGATCTTAACCCAAGAGTTTAGTTTACATGGTTAAATTTTATGGTAAACATCATGAATACTCATAAGATACTAACACAGATATACGTAAATCTATATAATGTAGGACACGGGAACACGAATCTATATATTATATAATTATGAATTATATAAATTGTCAATAAATATTTATGGGTACAAGTATGTTTCATATTTTTTTGGAATAAATTTGATTTTTTAGAAAATATTTATTCTTTTTAAAATTGTGGTAGAACCGTGCTAGAATTGTCAGAAATTCAACAAATATATTTTGAATTGAACACTTCACCGCTAAATATCCTAAAAGTATTGTACGAGTGTCGACACCAATATGTGTATCCAACACGGACACACTATTTAAGAAAATTGTTCGAACCTCATAGGTAAAGCACAATGTCCATAGTAGGGAGGAAAAATTACAGGATTTCTTTTAATTCTTAAAAATGGATAGGTTTTTAAAATTAAAAAAGTAGTAAATACTAGTGTTTTTATTTTAAAATATGACTTTGGCTTTTTTAATTTGTTTACTAAATTATATTTTAACTTACAGCATTAAATTGAAATTAAAACATGATCTTTTTTTAATTTCTTACAATTTTTTATATATTATTATACAAGTATATGTATAAACACAATTTCTCTATAAAAAATAAAGCAATTTTTTTTTATAAATGAAATTTAAATAAAAATAAAAAAAAAATGAGTTTTTACAAACATTAATTAAACTATTTATTTTTGTAAAAATCATGTTTAAAAACCTTTTTTATTATAAATAAATAAAAATTATAAAGATGTGTTTCAAAACTCTGCTCATTCAATCAAAGTCACGACACGGAACTTATTTTCATTGGTTAAATCAATCTTAAAATATGAAAGAACTATTATTTTGAAAAGCAATGAAAATATTATATATATATATATATATATCGAGTTAAGTAAACTTTTAATTTTTTTTAAAGTAATCATTGTTTAAATTTACAAAGATAATAAATGTAAGGGTCTAGAAAATAACCTTAGAGTAGAAGTGGTATATTTTAATTGATACCCGAATATTTTATTATTAAAATAAAAATGACATATAAATAGAAAATTCAGTTATTCAAGTTTCATTTTAAAAAACCACCATCTCTACCAGTTTTCCTTTTCCTTTCTCTCCCTTCTCTCTAAGATTCTGATCTCCTCGCTTATCAGTTTGGCGATCGGAGTCTGCCATTGGACTCCTGACAGCGAAAGACTACAAGACTGCCCGATCAGAATATTTTATAGAGTAAGTTTAGTTTCTTTTTTTCCTCCTTTTCTCTCCCTCTCCCTAAGATTCTGATCTCCTTGCTTATCAGTTTGGCTATCAGAGTCTGTCATTGGACTCCTGGCAGTGAATCCTATAAGATTGCCCGATCAGAATCTCTGATAGAGTAAGTTCAATTTTTACCCTTCTCTGAGTCAAATTTTGAACTTGTAGGTCTATCTCAACCTAAGTGTATGCATGTGTTTTTTTTTAGTTTTACGATTAGTCTTTAGTACATCAGAGTCTTAGAGATATAGTTAGATTTTTTATCAGGACTCTGTGGTGCAGATTAAGCTACTTTAGAAGATTTTGGTAGGTTTGGAGCTCTTCGTGAGCATATGCTCAAGTAAAGGTAAGGGAAGCTGGTTTAAAATTTTCAATAGAACCCTAGGTTAGAAGATTTGAATGTGAGTGTGACGGGGTCACCAATTCCAGATTTTGTTGCAAGATTTATTGTCCTGAGTAGAATGTAGTTTGATTGAAACTGAAAGTGTTGTGATTGAGAATTGGTTGTTTGATTTAAATGGTTTTGGAATTTGAAATCATATATATGTATAAATGGACATAATAACTCAATGATTCAATGAGCATGATTGTATCATGCTGAACAAGAACTGTCAATGTAATGTGTAGATTTATAATTTATGAATTGAATGAGATATTGATTTATAATCTAATAGGTATATTAAGTTATGCAGAATTTTTATGCGTATTTCGCTCAAGCTAGCAAGTGCTAGCTCAAGCTAAAAATGTTGGGTGCTCTCTAGAGGATTTTAGCCCAAGCTAAAAATTTTGGGTGCTCTCCGGTAGATTTTAGCTCAAGCTAGCGAATTCTAGCTCAAGCTAGCGAATTCTAGCTCAAGCTAAAGTAAAAAAAATAAAATAAAATAAAATAAAATAAAAATATTAAACTAATTTTTATTTGCTTTTAAAAGATTGATTTATTTATTTCAATATAGTTTTTCTTATAAAGTATGTAAACTTTTATTTCATGTATAGTTAATTGAAAATCTCTTTAATTAGACATTTATATGATTAGTCAATGAATTATTGTGTATTTTGTATTCTAAACATTGGTATGATTTGATTGTTTGATGGTGGATATTATGAGGTTCAAAATATGAATTCTAATCGAGACATAGTATTTTCAGGAAAGAAAATACTGTTTAAGATTGTTTAGGATGTGCATTGACTAGGGATTCGTCTAGAAGGAAATATCCTGACTCTACTGAGATAATGGAATCATATAGATGAAGTTATTCAGGTGGTGAGAAAGTCGAAGGAGGTTCATATGAATGGGTAAGTTGTTTGAAAGATAATTAACTTGACCTGACATATGAATTAACCCTGTCATACTAGGAGAGAAATGATATTGAGATTAATTATGCGCATAGCTGTATGGATTTCACAGTGACCTAGTATGATAGGTGCAGATCTCTGAGCCTAAGTCAACGCATGAGTCTTCCGGAAGTAGAGTCAAGTGTCTATGTGTTATGAGTCAGTAAAAGTCTGACATGTGAAAAGATGAATTATGAAATTTAATAGACACTTGATGATTTGAGAAATTGTATGAGACTTGATGAATTATGTTGATTAATTTGACATGAGATTATATATAAATTTTTATATAGCTAGCTTACCCTGTTATTTTTGTGTGTTTGTTTCTTTATCTGATGATCGTGTTTTACATGGGAGCAGATGAGATTGCAGGTAATAGAGCTCCTCGTTGGGCAACTGGAGTATTGGCGACTTGATCTACCTTTGGATGCTTTGTTTCTTTTGTGTTTTTTTATTTTTACTTTTGATGTATATATTAACTCCCTATGAAGAGGGATATCTTTTTGAGATACAAATATGATAACCTAATATATGTTTACATGTTAATTAGATATTGCATGCATAATATATTAACAAATATGAAAAATAATAATTAGGGATGTTACAATAAAAATGTAATCTTATTTCATTAAAAAAAAAAATCTTTCATGATATTACATCTAAAACAATAGAGGAGAAAACTTGAAAGACAAATAAATTAATGTTTTCAAATGAACATAATAAAATAAAACATCAATATATTTGTAAGTACATTGGTGTATACTATGAAAGACAAAATTAGGAGCTTGCTGAATCAATTAATCTAAGATTTAATCTTCTAAGCCAAATTGAATGAAGTATCATATGCATCAAATCGAATGGCTTTGCTGGTCGATTAATCATAAAATGCCTTCGAACTCTCATCACATTCATGTGCAATTTCATATACCTATTCCTCGAAACACTTTGTAATATAGTCTTGATTTCTGGTATTTTCTCCACAGAAATCTCCACTGAAAACTGACTCCAATTCAACACATCAGTGAAGGGTGGAGAGTAATTACTACTAATTAACACAGGCACACACCCTGCATTAAGTGCTTCCACCACTCTAGGACTTGCTACTTCATAACCACTGGGACACAAGCAAAACTTGCTTTGTCCCATCATTCTGGTGTAGTCTTTGCCCTTTGGAAGAGATTCATAAACTTGGACGTCATTATCTTTTCCCTTCCAATAATCCAACAAGATTTTTCGAATGTCACCATGTTCTCTTCCAGCAAAAAAACCTAAAATGGTGCGTTCGTTTGGGCGTTGCCCTAGATTGGGTGGACCTAGCTTTCCTTTTGGCAAGTACACTTCTGGGATGGACACATCTTTGTTAGGTATGAATCCTTCTGAAGTGTTGGCATTGCAAAGTACCCTGATGAAACTCTTGAACAATTTAGGGTTCCCGAATGACACTTTCGGACCCTAAGTCATCAAATACAAATAATTATACTTGTGTTTCTATAATGATTCTGATTTTTCATAAACAAAACCATAAATCACAGATCTTACCCAATCATGACATGACAGTAAAAAATGGTCAGCACCTTCACTTCTATTCCAATAAGGATACTTTTCTGCAACAACACTGATATAATCTTCCACCAACCGCTGGAGGCGAACAGGTTCATAGTCTGAATGCTTTCTGATAGGCTTGTAAACATAGTGAACAATGTTAGCTATACTGAAAGGAAGGTAGAAAACGTGAGCTTCTTCAGGATGTTTTGCTCTGAAGTTGCTCCACTTATCATAATTGTCTATTTCATCCATAAATTGCCCTTCAATGGCGTATATATCATTTACTGGTCCATCGTGCACTAGTGGCTGCTCTCCTTCCTCATACACCCACACTTTGAATCTCTTTACCATCTCCATGTGGCTCCTGCATCAATCACGCTGTCTTTTAGAAACTAATTTGTGGGGAAACCCACTACACTGCGTGCTGTTTCTTCTTCTAGCATACTTCAAAAAACTTTTCATTCGAGACTTTTACCTAAAACTAAGCGTAGATGTAGATCCACATGGTGTCATAAATGCATGGCTTTTAATATATAAAATTGCGGGAGTACCTGATGGAATATTCTATATAACACATTCTAAATCTATTATGGAAGAGCAAAAATACCTTCACACCACTACTTTTATTTTACAGCTAATAAATTATTATTTTTATATAATATTTTATTCAAAAAAACAGATACAGAACAGTTGTTTTTTATTATTTAAACTTTAAATTCATGATGAAAACTACTATACTACCTCAGTTATGAAATCAAGAAAATATAGAATAAATAGGTGATAAAATTTACATGATAAAAAAATGGATGTTAATGCCACTATAATGATGAAATGATTTAAAGATAATTATTATTTAATTTAGATTATTTTTCATAAATTATTTTTTTATGCAAAGCTAACTTAAACATATTTTTAATACGGGACTATATTTAATTTCCTATCTTGAATCTAACTATAAAATTTATAAATAGAAATGAAATGAAAAGATATATATTTAATCTTCAAAAAATTCAAAGTTTAAATAAGCATCAGTTTGATGTCATAATCTTTCTTTTTCAAGAATTAAAAGTATTCAAATAAGTGTTAACTCTATCGAAACTGATGTTTATAAAAAAAATACAGTAATATAAATTACATTTTGTTTTCTTAATATTAAGTCAACAATACTAAATATAGTGGTTAAAGAAATTGACATGCATAAACAATTCAACAATAATTGTATAATTTGAGAAACAAATATAAACAAAAAATTGTAAACTTCAACCAAGATATGAACATAAAACCTGTGCACTACCCAGATAACAGCAAAGAATATATATAACAAAAAATCATCTATTTTTTAATACACTTTTAGTATTGATCAAAATTGATTTACCAACTACAAGTATTCATAATAAATTTTATTCAATATCACATAATTTAAAAAAAAAAAAAAGTTTCTTTAGCTGGTGTTTATCATAACTAGTTGACGAGCTTGAGAAATAGAGCTTAACTGATAAAAAGCGTGTGGATTCCAGTAAATGGAGCCTTTGGGAACAAAATTTTGTCTGTTGTCTGAAGTATAGTTTCTTGAACGGATAAATTCCTGAATTGAGGCTCGAGCTTGTGCCAAACCTTTTTCTGTTTTCTCCAAGTCAGGAAATTTCTATCATAAACGAAACTCAAAATTAATTGAAGGGTCGACAAGTAACATAAAATAAAACCAAAGAAAAAAACCACTGTTCTATGCTATTAGTTTAAGATTGTGTACCTTAGTAGAGCTTTTTAACACAAAGGTGTTATTGTAGGTTTCATTTGCAGGAGTAAAGTTGGAAAGAAGATAAAGTGATGAAGGTGAGGGAGAGGGAGAGGGAGAGGGAGAAGGAGAAGGAGAAGGAGAAGGAGAAGGAGAAGGAGAAGGAGAGATGATGTTTGTGTGGTTGTGTAGGTGTTTGACAGTGGAAGGAAGAAAAGGAGGAGAAAAAAGAAAGTAGGTGACATGATTTTGTTGCTTGAAGGGAAAGAAGAGGAAGAACATAACAAAGCAAAAGCAAAAGAGGGGGAATAAGAATGCAGAAATGGGGCATCGCAAAGCTTTCATTGTCTCTGCAACTTCACACACATCCTTTGCCTTATTATGTACTATTTTTTTTTGTTTGAAATGTTGTTCATTTATTATAAACATAAAAGTAAAATACATGCAACCCTCCTTCTGTAATAAATATTGAACGGTCAGAAACTTGTTTTTAGTTTTACTTTGTTTTAGGCACGTGAAGGATATTTTCACTTCATAACGTCGGTGACTTTATCAGGAATCCAAGAACTTAATCACAAAGGCATTTTTCACAGTGGTGGAACCATCTACGAATATTAAAAACAAGTATGAATATTAAAAATTTCCAAACACATTATCTGTCAATTTTCCCAAACACATCCTAACTCATGTAGTGAATTTTTATTTTTGTTGTGTTTGGTTTTTGGACCATAATAACCTATCACCAAAGTACGATTGTACATAGCTTGTCCGTGCGATGGACATCAAATTGCACCTCAAACATGGAGGTGGGTCTTTCGGAACAGTTAAACTTCATGTTTTCCTCGTGCAAAACTTTAATAATTTGTTAAAAATGTATCCATTTTGGTGAATTAAAAAGTGAATTGCAGCAATTCATGGTGGGGTTTGGTATTATACTCCTAGAAACTTCTTTGACTGCAACAAAACGCTGTGATGCTAGCTTTTTTATATGCTAAGCATTTAAAAGTGACTCAATTTGTGCAAACGAATCTGAATCAAATGTCTGGGAAAGACAACTAAGGGCATAGCAGGTCACAAAGTACACAAATAAAGAGACAGCATTTTTAGACCCCTACAAATAATGGTTTATTTATTTTCAATATTCTCTCTCACATAATTGATAAAACACAAATTGGTATTTTGTTTTAAATAAATTAAATGAAGCACCAGTAGTTTACATTGAGGCAGCTTTGGCTGAACCCTCTCTGATTCATTTTGTCGATATTAATATCAAAGTTTGAAGATGATTGGAATTGCAGGTTACAAGGAACGTGTTCGGGTAAAGGATGGTGAAACTTCAGAAATCACAAAGAAGAGAGGTCCCTCTCATGATCACACCATCCCAAATTTCACAAAAAAGAAAAATATTTTATCAATATTATAATATAGAACACCTATTACTTCTATCTTTTACATTTGAAAGTTTTCATACAGTTTTTTTATGGATAAACAATTCAATCAAAATATTCATCGAAAATAAAAAATCTCCTTTTTTCAACAAATCAAAAACAGATGCATCCAGTATAGTAATATCTCATCAATTAACCCTCTTTATTTGTGGAATTGTAATTAACTTTTTGAAGATCATTAACAACCCTGGTGATTTAAATGACTTTGTATGACAAATGTAAATTAGTGACCATATTTTACAGTTATACATTACAAATTTTAACTATATAAAATAAAACAATTATAAACTTTAAATTATTAAGATAAAACAGTTGTAAATTTTGGAATCTTTTATTACAAGGTTAAATAATTTTAAATCACTCCTAAAACATTTCTTTTACTAATCATTTAACGACAAATATTAATTATTATGTTTGTCAGATGAAGACGAAGAGAGGGGCTTTGCCTGTTTGGCTTTTATGATAACACTGACAATGGCTAATGTCACGACAACGCTGAAAAGACATCACACTGAGGAAAAATATCAAAGTGAAACAAAATTGCAAATAAAAACATATCAACCAGTTCTAATTTTTAAAACTCTTAAGATACAAATAAATGTAAATTAAATTAGTGAAACTAATTTAGATTAAGTAGTTTGATATATAAATTATATATTTCAATAAAATAATATTACTTTGAAAATTTTTAAAAATATAATTATATTTTAAAAATAAAATATCCATTAACTTATCAAATTCACGTAAATAAATTTTAAATGAACCAAATCAAAATTAATCCAATTTGATTTAAATTAGAGTTTTTTCTAATTTATTTTATTTTACAAACTTGTTTGGAACAAATATTTTAAAAACTTGTAAACAATTCGTTACAATCATAAATACTAAATAAATCTAAATATTTATAATAATTTTAAATAAAATATTTATAATTTCAGACATTAATTAATATGTTATTTGTCAGTCATTTAATAGACACGTTTTTCTCACTGTACTCTTCAACACTGTTGACAATAATTACTGTCACCGTCGTCACAACCAACCAGAGTTACTATCCTGCACGGTGGATTGCACGGTGGACCACCATTCTCTTCAATTGAATTAAGAAAATAACAACATTTTTTTTTATCTGTTAAGAAAATATATAGTGCAGCTTTAATCCCACCAGTGGATCCATAGTTTTTTTTTACATATTTAATATATTTTAACAAAGTTTATTGATTTATTTTATTGGTTTATCATGCATTTATCTTTAACATAAATAAATTAAAACCTTATAAGTGTTTTTTTTATAAAATTGAATTATTTATAAATTTTTTATCTTTAGACATTTTTTTTATTTTTTTGTTTAATTTTATTTAGAGTACATAATTTAGGATTATATATTTACTTAGATTATTTTTTATGTATTTTGGTGTAAAATATTCAGAATTTTCTTGTTTTTTATAAAGTATAAGGGATATTTTTTTTTCTTTTATATATTTCGTATATAATTTTACAGATAATATATGAGCTAGTAGAATACATAATAAACTTTCCAGTTATTCTATAGAAACTTTAAATACTCATGTGTATAAGGGTTAAATAAATTGTTTTAAAAAAATCATACTTTTAAACTATTTTTAATATGATCAATGCATTCAACCTTCTTTATATACAACAGAAGACTACAGAAGATATTCTTTTATATTATGAATTTATCACATCACGATTTAAAAAAATCACGCATAATAAAAATTAATAAAATTTATCATTAAATTCATATAATGTTTGAACGTAAAGTGAGTGCTAGTAAAACGAATATGTAACAAAATTCTATTTTGATCAAGTAATTGCTAGTAATAAAGATATCAAGTGGCTCAAAGTCAATGTGAAGATGTAGAGGGTAAAAAGAACGTGGAAAATGAATTGTACATTAATCATGAAGAACCAAATCGAGTGAATCATGAATTTTATTATGTTTGCCTTCTCAGCCAAATCGAGTGAAGAACCATATGCATCATTTAGAATGATTGGCTCCTCCATTGATCATAAAATGCCTTCCAACTCAACACATGAATGCCTTCCAACTCAACACATTATATGCAATCTCAAGTACTTATTTCTTGAAATACTTTTTAATCAATAATAAAAAATAATATAAATGGGAGTACTAAGAGTATTTTAATTCACGTACAAAACGTCTAGTTCTGATCTAAAATCTGCACATACACAACATACTAGAATACACAAAAATAAAAATAAGGTAACAACATAACTCATATCAAAGATATATAAAGCATAACATATCCACAAATGTATATTGGTTCTTTGTTCCTACCCAGCATCTGAGATTGAATCACACTTAACAAAATGTCATCTCATCCAAATCAGAATCCACCAAAAAGAGGTTGTAGGGATATTGTATGCGGAAGTGTGATAATTTCAACCAAAGATGATGAGAAATTAAAGTAACAAAGTAAAGAGAATAATACAATAAATTTTTAGGTGGAAAATCCTTTAAATAGAGGTAAAAAACCACCGGTGAGAGAGCTAAAACTTCTACTATAATGGTATTAGGAGTACAAAGAATTCCTCTCAGACTAATAGATAAATAGCCCCAAAACAAATTCTCTCTATATGGGTTAAACACTTACACCCAAGAACAGAAATAGAGAGTATATGAGTATATGAAAGGGAGAGGAAGCAAGTGTGTTGTTGTTTGTTGTGTGTTACATTGCTTTGAAGGAAGCCACTATATATAGTGGTTCTAGGAGACAACAATAATAAATACAATTAATGGTAATTAACCTCCCTTTGATTGCAATTGATTGTGGCAATTAACCTCCAAATTATGACAAGAAAATGGTTAAAGGTGAGTCATAACCCACAAATCTCCACCTTGACTTGCCTTTGACTGGAACACTCTCTCGCCATGAAGCCTTGATTAAGTATGGATAATACCAACTAAGTTCAGGCAATGATCGAACTTAG
>Ga0123342_1006332_pt1 | contig 16491 bp, 4 predicted proteins | sample Turbeawhitnodule_FD_89960 | JGI IMG/M metagenome (GOLD analysis project Ga0123342, IMG submission 89960) | Root nodule microbial communities of legume samples collected from Mexico - Turtle bean Mexico white nodule | ecosystem: Host-associated > Plants > Roots > Nodule | place: Mexico: Nepantla... | reverse complement strand
TTCGGGTGTGTTTTTTCCTCTTTATCTCTTTTATTATTCCGCTTTATTTATTCAATATTATTTGTCGGGTAGCTCTGTTAGGGTTTTGTTTTAGTGGGAAAATTACCCGTTTTTCCCAACAGCACCAACCCAACAAGAACGAAAATTAAAAAAAAAAAACTTATTTACTTTGTTTAGAAATATTCCTGGTGGGTAAAGGTAAATGAAAAGTTGCATATTTTGTTACGAAATTTGAAATAGTGAAAAAAGAAAAAAAGAACAGTGGGTGTGAGGGAAAAAAACAAAAGTAGAGATTAGGAGAAAGGGTACGTAAGATGGTTGTGTCAGGGTTATGAAAGTTAAGTTGGGGTAATCTGAAAAATGATGAAGGAAAAGGACAAAAGATATTAGTATTATTGAGTGTGAATGAGTGTGTGCATTGGGGAATGGGTTGTTTTGGCTTTAAGGAGAAAGGGGCACGACACGATGATGATGACAATAATAATCTGGTTGCTGCTACATCTGTTACTACTGCTATCATGAGTTAATGTTTTGAAAGTGTGGTCAGTGGGGTTGGTTTCTGTGTCTCAAAACTGGTAAAATAAAACTTGAAAATCCAAATACCAACAGTGCAGTGCTGTGCTATGCTATGCTATGCTATGCTGCATTGTCTGTCCCCACTCACGCTACCACCAACTTCAGCCCCACCATCCTCTGTCTTTCTCTGCACTCTGCTCCTCTTCTTTCCCTTTCAGTTTCGTTCACAATGCACAAATCTGGTGCTCCCATAATCATCATCACAAACCATTATCCACCATCAAATATACTTTCACTTTTTATCTACATTTTCTTTTCAATTCTTTCTCCTTTTCTCATCATCCAAAATACAAGTTTATAAATTATTGCTCGTCTTCATTCCTAAAATATACGTGTGAACTCTATTAATTTTATTATTTTAATGTAACTCCTATACCAACAAATTAGAATATAAATAGTATAGTTAAAATGATTATATAAATATTTATTATTAAAGTCAAAAAATCTTTTAAATAAAAAATATATTTTATTTTAAAATAATCACAATTTTTTTTAACGAAATTGAATTTCAATTTGACTTCATGTTTTCTCAATTCATTACATTGACAATCATATGTTACTTTTGGACATAGTATATCTTTTTAATTATATTTTTTTATTTACTCTTTATTTAAACAAAAGTGTTTTGCATGTGGTGTCTGTGACTCTAAGATTAATATGTGTGTTAATTTTAGGGTTACAGGTATGTGTTTAGATTGTTGATCAGGTATATTTATCTCAGTAGTCATAAAAATCTGATTAGGATCTAGTAATTTGAATGAGGTATTAATATTCAAGAACAAGCATAAAAGGATTTGGAAAACCCTTTTAAGTCACCTGAACTAGTTTCATAATTATACAAACTATTTGGATCAAATTAAAAAATTAGAAAACCCGATAGCATTAGTGGTTGGACAAACCATATTCATCGGGCGAATTTGGTCTTAATGGTTTGGTAGCTAGGCAAAAAAAAATGCTTAATTCTAAAATTCTATTATTTGTGTTTTGATTTCTATGTTGAAAATATTTTTTCATGTAAAAGTTATAACATTGATTTTCTATAATGCATGATTAGCTTCTTAGTAGAGTAGTAAATTATATGAAATGTAGGTTGTGTGAATGATGTATGCTATAAATATAATTATTTTCAAGAAAAAGAATATTATGTTGAGATATTTAGAATGCGTATTTAATTAGAGATTTATCTCGTTGCTCTATATTGATATAAACGATAATTATCAAGTGATAAGAGTAGAGAGAAGATTCATATGATTAATTTACAACTTGAAATATTATTGGTTTTACAAGTCATATGGATTTACCTTAACATATGAGAGGACTCAATTCCTATATTTACTGTGTGAAGAAATAACACAATAAAAATAATATAAAAGTTGCATATCTCTAAAAACACAAATATCTTCTGAAAATAGAATAAAATGTCTATATGTGTCATAGTAAATTTTTTTATGAATTGTATTGAATATAAGTTATTTATTGAATATAAGTTGTTTTTAGATATTTGATAGTTTAAGTTATATGTTTATAATTATGCTAATTAAATTTAATATTATATTAAAAGTTTTAAAAGTTTCTAACGTTATTGATACTTATTGTATTTGTTTTTATGTAAGTATGTGATGATAGTATATTATAATGGAACAAAAGATATTATTATAGGTGAGAAACATTTTAGTAAATAACTTTGAAATTCGTAGTTTAGCTTTGATTGTCTTGGGAAGAAAAACCAGATTATGGGAATTCATGAATTATATTTCAGTATTCGCTTCTGATAATAAGGAGTCCCGTAACTGCCACCAATGACATGGGAACACAGCACATTTCATTGCTTCTATAAGAGAGAGAGGAAGACAAATATTTCATGACTACGTAACTTCACTACGCTCCATATATCAATCAAAAAAATTGAAAAGAGAAAAACTCGGTTATTAATATAAACGTACTCTTATGGCCGACCTGATCCGTCTCGTCTCCCGACCGAGATCGAGAGATATTTATAGGTGACTTGGTTGAGAGACATATAATCATTAACGTTCAATTTAAAGTCAGTAAAATTAAATTATTATAAAAAATTAAGTGATATAATTATAAGTGTGATATTTTACTAATCAGGTCTAATGAGTTAAATTTATTAAAATAATATAAGTAACACATATTTCAAAGAATAAGGTATGTTATTATTACTCTATACCTATCTGAGTGTCGAACATTCTTTACTGACTTGAGTTCGGAGTATCTTTAGCAAATATCTCTTCCATTTGACATTCGTCCGAGATTGAGAGTCAAAGAAGTAACACGAGAAGGATTTTAGTAAAATCTTAACAACTTATAAAAAAAAAAAAAAGACGACTTCAATAATTAACTATATCTCATGTATTATAGTTAATATAAGATTATAATTATTTTGATATTTTGTGAATTTCAATTTGATGCTATAAACAGTAACTGGTATGTTAAAGGTATGTGAATTTCACGTGAGATGACGTGAAAAATGAGTGGAAAAAGAAGAAAAAGGGGTGATTGAAACGGAGTAGTTGGTTGGGTCTTATCATGTTTCCGCCACGTTTCCTACGTTGGACGCGGTTTCAACGTCAACATTCTTTAATCCATTCATTTCAAATCCTTTGACTTCTTACTCAACACACCCAATGTTATTTTCTTTTAAACATCCCCACAATTTCCATTTCCATGCCTTAACAAAAACGCTAGACCCACCACATAAATCGCACTTTCTTATCTTATCTTTTCAAATTCTAATTAATACTAAACCATCTCACTTCTGTCACCATCATTAGTGGATCTAATTCTTCAGGACCGGTCTTCCAATAACATGGCAAACAACTTCTCCTCATTATTAACATCAGATCATTTCTTCAACATCTTAATTCCAATTGGTCTAATTTATTTAATTCATAACCCAACACATATTAAAGTTAAGTTTGTGTAAAGCAACTAAATTCTTGTTCTACAATTCAAAAGTTAATCTTCAATATTACCAATACTATGAAATATAACATTTTAACAGTATTCATTCCTCTAATTAATGATTTATTCATTCTTAATATATATGAAGTATTCATTAAGGATCATTCTGAATAATTATTATTTTATATATCATTATTTTTGTAAAATATAATTGGCTCCAGACACTTTTTTTAAATGTGCCAATGTAAAGTGTAAGGAAGGAAGTTAAAAAGAGAATAAAAGTATTTCTCATACATTAAAGATATTTGTGAACGTTAATAGATAAAAATTTAGTTAAAATATTTCTTTAATACTTGTATAAAATCACTTTTTAGTAATATTTTTTTGTACTAGTATGCTAAAACCGAGAGATTAGGCCGAAAGCTAAATAATAGACATAACCGAGAGGTTATACATAAAAGAATAAAACAAAATATAAATATTATTATAATAGGGTCCAATTAAATAGAAACCTTTTAGGGGTGCGTAAATAATAAAATGGTGTAGAAAGAAAGTCCAAAGGTAAAGTGAAAAGCCCATTAAAGAAATCTTATAAATAGGAGGTCAACGTAAGAGGTAAGTAAGAGTGATTTTTATCTGATGAACATTACATCATTTCTGACTTTGGCATCGGAGCGACTTGCAGGTACATCCCCCCATCTGTGTGAAGGAGAAGCCGAGAGCACTTAGCCGAAAGAGAAGCCGAGACTATCTACCTTGAGAATAAGCCTAGAGCACTCAATGTGAGGAGAAGCCCAGAGTATCCAGTCCAAGAAGAAACAGAGAGTCCAACCCAAAGTTCGGAAGATTTGTATGAGTTAATCTTGTCAACCTAATTCTAGTGTTCTTGATCCTTGTTGTAAGAACATTTTTAAACACAAAATCCGATATACATATAAAAAGGAACTCAAAGAAGGGATACACAAGTGAAACTCGAAATTGGAAACTATGAATGAAATGTACACTAAGTTTGGTCCGGAGGATTAGGCGTGATTGTTAGTCAAAATTTTCAAAAAGAATTTGCAGTTTCTATTTTTTTTTCAAAGTTTTTTTTCTTTAACGTTTAATGTGGTGTCTTATGTTTGGTTGTAAAAAATTGGTGCTGCTAATCATAAATGCTCAATTGACAAATAGAGTTGTACTTACAAAATTAAAAGAATGTTTTACAAATATATAAACACAATGATAATTAAATTGTTGAACTGGTCTCTTCAACGGGTCAACTATGAGTGTGTTTCAACATGAGTGTGTTAGGAAAGATTCAACATCACTATAGTGCATCCACTGATAAAACTAAAGACGAAAGAAACTACCTGTGTTGTTGCTGAAACAAAAAACTCAGGGAGGTTTTGTCTTAGTAATTTAGTGTCATGTGCCTAAACAAGTTTTTTGGATTGAGTTTTTCTGTGATTCAATGCAACCATTTTCCAAGTAATTTTTCTCCAATTTATCACGTGCTAGCTTTAATAAATAGGATAGGCTAAAAACGTGCATGTGCTATTCAAACTTTTAAAAGTGGTGGAAAAATTGTTGCGGACTTTTTCCCATCTCGTGAATTTTGGTGAAAACAATGTGGGTGTGTTGGAAGTTTTAAGAACATGTTGTGTTTCAAGCTTTAATTGTAAAATGGTGACTTTCTGTGTTTCTTAAAACATAACTCACATGTAGTAAGCAACATTTTTTAGACAACAAAATGGAATGGAACTTTTAAGTACTAGGTAGCATCTATTTGAATTATCTACGATTAAGAAACGATTTACATGAATAAGTTTTTCTTTCTAAGTTTAATTTTTCATTAGGTCGTTTTAGTCATATAATTTTTACTTTTAGTGCTTCTATTTAAAAATTATCCGTTTTGATTCTTTTTAATCTTTATGTATGTCTTCTCTAATATCATTCTGTTACTGTTGTCAAAGTTATAAAAATTAAAAAAGATAAAAAATAATGAGAACTACAATTTTTATGCGAAAGACTAAAAAAGTTTGTTTAACTATAAAATCCAACCAAGTAATTTAAGATTCTTTTCAATAATAAGGAAAAGGGTGTGACCAAAATAAAAATCTAGAATATTTTTTAGTCGACTAACACTGTATTCTTCCCAGTAAAAAAAGAAGCAAAATGTTTGAGTCCCGTTTCCTTTTTTTTTTCTTTGATTAAATGAACAGATTCTTGACCAAGATGATATCCAAGCGGGGGAACATATAGAAATTCCATGATGTAAATGTTGCTACAGGTCTGGATGAAAAGTGGAGAGTGTGACAAACTCATTCTGCAACCTCTGAAAACTTTGGTTGATATTGAAAGTTGATGAAGTTATTAGGTAGAGAAGTGTATGATCCATCAGAGTTTTCATTGAATGTAATCTTCATAGTAGTTGTCACTTATGACAGACACAAATCTCTCTAGCCATGGAAGTTGATGCAGATCCTTCATGGGGTCTACATAGGAATCTGTACAGCGAGGAGGAGACTGGTAAGGATTGTGGTCACTGAGACTGAAACCCCCGGCTAGAAACCTCTGAATAAGCGCAAGCTGGGATCGTTCCTGGTCTGAGTATGCATCCACGATCATGGAGAGAGAGTTGAATGTCTCCCATGCCCATTGTTCTGATTCTTGAAGAGAGTGTGCCACTGAGTCTTCTGAGTTATTTTCATCCCAATATGCACACTGGCATGTTTGTTGCCCTTCTCGGTACTCCGCACCACAAGAGTAGCAGAACTGGTGACCACACCTGAAATGAAGACAAGAGTGTAGAAAACTATTAGAAAAGCTTAAGCTATAATAGAGTTCATTCCTCTAGGAACAGAGCTGATCAAATTCAACCAGACTTCTAAAGTTTTCACCAATCTATCATATCATCATTAACCTAAACATACAACATATTTTAGATCTAAGAACAAAGTTGGCAACAGAAACAAACACATCAATCGATTGAACAAGAAATAACAGAAAAAGAATCTAATAAAATGAAAGAAAATGGATCAAAACTTAAGAAATATATACTGATAATATGAAAGAAAATACTAGTACTAATAAAAAAAATAGTCCTATTAATATCGAATATGGAACTTGATGTCAAATTAATAATTTAGTAACAATATGGAATGTTCCATGGAAAATGGAGCAATGAATGATTTGAACATCATTTGATGTATGCCTGAGCTGTGATGTGAGGCCATTTTACTGGTCAAGAATTGACCTGGGTAAACAGAGTATATCCTTACAGAAATACCCAATTGATATATTAGTAGTAGTTTACTTCATTGATTTGCACCAGATTCAAATTAATATCCAACATCTAATTTTTGGGGATCATCAACAGTACCACCCTTCAAACATTTTATCCAACTACCACCTTTTGAATGAAGTGGATTAGGTTAATCATTAAAAGTAAACAAAAGTGGACAACTGACAGCCCACTGTTGAATGTGATGAGCTACATAATGGAGGAAAGATCTAGAAATATATCCTCCAAAAAAGCCAAGGAGAAGGTCCAATTTCATCCCCTTTTGAGCAGAAGTCCACTGGTTTTTCCAAGGTTTTCATTCAACAGAGATAGAGGTTCAGTGTAACAGTCAAGGATTGATGTAATTTAACTGATTTCATTCCATTTTGGATTTTAAAAGCGACCCTTTATATTATGTTGTTATCTCACTGCCTCTTATTAAACAATAAAAAATACTATACCAATACAATTATCCTTCAGCAATTTTGGGTGATTGAAAATATTAATTTGATATGTTTGACCTCGTAAATTCGATAGAGAATTAAGTGCTTAAAGGGCAAGATTATTGACTACTAAGTGTTCTATGCTTCACTTCTTCACTTCTTTCCTTGTTATAAGTGCTCAGTAGGCAGGAGGAATACCCAGAACTGAAATATTTTCCTCAATTTTGGCCCCACCTAACCCCAGTTTTAGAAGTGTGTTCAACATCTAATTATCCTATGATGCATAGATACTTTAGAATCAATTGGCTTAGTTTCATCCAGCCTACCAGCGTTTGAATTAGGAATCTTAATCATATATGATTCAATTTATAGTCCTGAGCCTGCATGTCCCTTTTCTTAGAACATACTGTTTATTAAGCCTTAAAAATAAAACTTACAACTCTGATCACAGGCCATCACAAAACCACATGTTACTACTAGTCTCCAATAAAACTTCTAAAATCAATGTAACCAAATAGAAGATTATCTTGGAACAAATCCTATTACAAATTCAAGCAGATTTAAGCTTTGCTTTGAAAAAGCCTTCATTGGTTTTTTGAATTAAAAAACTGTTTCCCAATCCTAAAACCTGACTCACCTCTGCACCCAGGGCTGATCCCTTCCCAATTACAAATTCATGTAGGAATATTTGTTACTTGTGCTAGCCATTTCATATTTTATAATTTTCAAAAAAATATTAAACATGCCAAGAAACAGATAGTAAAAGATTAATTTATATATTTATATAATTTAAAACAAACTGCTCATATCCCTCCCTGCCATATGGCACAACCAATTAGCCATTTATCATATCAACTGCATTTTTTCTGTTTCAACAGATTCGTTACATATTATGCAGAGACAATTACGTTTTAGTTTTTTGCTTCAATTGTTTTAAAACTATTCGGATTTTATATATAAACGAGGAAAGAGAAATTTAGCATTCTAAAATATGCTCACAAAATATATACGATTCAAGCATCCATTGTCTACTTGTTACCAAGAGAACCAGATCAGTTTGATTCTGCAGCATCAGATCATAGATTAAATTGAATAGACTATTGGGCAATCTGAAACAAATACTTAGGTGACTAAACTGCACAGACACACATACGGAACTAATATAAATATGTTCAGGCCAAATAATTATATTCAGCGGGATCATATCATCAACCAAACTCTCTCTCCTGAGTCTAAAAATTGTCACTTAAACAATTGTCACTCTTTATTTAGTTTAAAGTTACAATGCATTCAGATTTCAAATCTTCTAACACTGAACTGAAAATTAAGTAAGGCCTAGAGACTACAGACAGTTTCATTTTACCTTTTTAGTGCACAAAACTTCCTCATGCATAATCATAAAAGAGAAATGAGACACCATTAACAAACAAGGAAAGAAACAGAACTTGCATACAACACTGTTTTAAATAGGCAGATCCCTCCCTCACTTCTTAACATGCAAATTTCTATAATATATTGCTCTACTTTCAACACAATAGTTTGACAGCATACATCTAAGTAGAATTCTGGTTTGCAATAGAAATAATCAACATTTTTGTATCTTACCAGCACGACATGTGGTAACAGCCTTGAGTAAGTTCAATCATTGTATGACATTGCTGACAACGCTTCCACCTCTTATTTTGAGCAAGACGGTGCAAGGTAATGTCAGAAGCATCCCTCTCCTCCTCTGGCAGATTCTGGAATTCTACACAACTCATAGAAGAATGCCAAGGAACCTTACACTCCACACAGATAAACCTCTTACAAACAGGACACTCGATACAGGAATTGTCAGACTGACTAGATGAACTTGCAGTAGCTGATAAGCATTCATGAGAATCAAGGAGAACGGAACAATTTGGAAATGGACAATAAATTCTATCTGAATGGTCAATATTTGCTTGGGAAAGGGCTTTCTCCAGTGATTCAAAGGAGGTGAATGGAAGAAAAGACCGGCACTCAGTTGCAGAGATGCAATACTTGCACCCTGGTTGAGGGCATCTTATAGGAACTTGAGATGATTGTACTTTACCATCAGCATAGGCCCTCAAGCAATGTGAACAGAATGTGTGTGAACATTTCAGGGTAATCATAATTAGCACTGGCTTGTCATCACAGCAAATAGAACAGTTCTTAAGCAATCTCTCACCATTTACGGGGAATGTGACAAGGCCAATAGCTACTTTGGCCAAATGCAGTGGCTGCTCAAGATCAGTAGAGGGTATAAGCTTTAAAACGAAATCTTCAAAATTATTGGCAAGTTCCAGAATCCTTTCTCTCAATGCCATCAAAAGAGGCATGTCCATTTTTCCCCCAAATGTTATCTGTCAAAATATTCACATTCAAACGGAAGGATAGTTAAAGACAAGTGATCTGGAAGTACCCACCAAAATGCATTAAAGAACCATAAGAGGTTAGTGGCACAAATCAAAGTAATGTCAATCAATGTTTTTCAAACAAATTTAGTATGTAGGATATTTTAAATATCTAACTGGTAAACTCAATCCTCCTAGTCCACAAAGCTCCCCCAATTATACTCAAGAAAAAGTCCTACAGATGCATGAAAAGTATTAAAGTCATATTTTTCAGCTGTAATAGAAAAAAGTAAATTGCAGGTCAAATTGAATCATAGTATTTGCTGTTTGACTGGAATCACGGTGTGCCTGCTAAAACGCATACCTCTAAACTTTCCTATACACAGGCTAAAGAAACAAAAACAAAAAGGACAACCAAACAAACAAAAGATAATAAGAAAGAAACAACAGACATGTCAGGTACAGTATGAAAATAAAAATTAAGAAATGAAAACACCATCTGATGTTTGTGCAAACCCAACAATAGCGCAAGACCTAAGGTAAGCACAACAATAATTCTTATTTCAGTGTTCATCCACAAAAGGAACACGAACACAGAGGCATAGCATGCCTAGAGAATTGAATGAATTTATGGGAAAATAAACGAGAGGATACTTCAACAGAGACACACGGCAAATAGGTGTACATATTTCATACAAGTGATTTCCAATTTTGCATCCCATGGTTTCTAGATCTTCATCAATTTATGAAGAGGCCATAATCATATCATAAAACATACAAATGTTAAAATCAAACACTGAAATGCTAACCTGATCATGCAACGACTCAAAATCTGTAAAAGCATAAACCCTGCGGATCTTTTTCCGCTCAGCTTCCAGCAAGCCATCCAAGAGTGCCAAATAGTCAACCACAGATTCCTCCGCACAAAAGTCAAGTTTTTTCTGCACCCTTATAGCAGGAAGCCCTGGTGACCTTTCCATGACAACTCCAATTCCAGAAAACCCAGAACTTGATTTTTCAACCCCAGCCATTGACAACCCCTTGAAGAACATTTTCACCGAAAATTCATCAAGCTCGTCCTTCAACCCTTCCACCACAGCCTCCTCAGTCTCTTTCCACGCTTCCTCGTCTTCATCTCCACAACAACTGCAAAACTCATCTTCCTCCTCCTCTCTTCCAACATTAGCACCTAAAACACCCTGATCCCCCATTTTACTAACAAATCACCCTCCAAACTTCAATTGGCCCTTACAACAATTAACAACACCCAAGCATGACCCATCATCAAATCGATCTAAAAGATCTTTCTTTTTCACAAATTACAAAATTTCACATCAAAATAAAATAACCCTTTTCGGAGGACTGTGAGAGCCAAAAAAAATCAAATAAAAAATGGAGCGAGAGTGGCCATTGACTTTGATCGACGACGATAGGTAACTAAACAATGAGAATAAGAGAAGAGAGAGAAAGGAAAAGGGTATCAAGTAAAAGAAATGAAGCTTCGAAATTCCACACTCCTTATCTGGTTAGAATTTGGTGTCATTATTCTTTTGAACAGTGATTCTCAACCAGTGTCTGCAACAGAATAAAAACCCTAATAATCTAAAAGACGACAACTTCATCGGCTTAACAACCCTTCTTACTCGGATTCATTATTATTAATTATTATTTGTTAACTATTAATTTGACATCCCCATCCCAAAATAATAATAATTAATGAGTGTGAGAGAGAAAGCACAGTGTCTTGTTTTCAGCTTATTACTAATATATAATTTTAAGTTTGACTTATTTCAGAACAAAAAATGTTTGATTTATTTTGGATTATTCTAATTTTATTAATACTATTTTTATTTAATTCTTATTATTCTTTTCCATTCACCAATACTTGAATCTCAAATTTAACTCAAAGGATCTAAATCTAGTTCTCTTAACCCACCTATTTTTTATAATTAAAGTTTAAATTTGATTTATTGCTTAAATTTTTAGGCTATTATATAGTTTAAACTTTTTATAAAAATATATTTATGTCAGAAAACTATTACATAATTTCATAATATAATTATAAATATTATATAGTAATAATAAATATGATTTATATTTCATTAAAAATAAATACTAACCTATGTCCTATTATAAATAGAAACTTTTATATACTAGAAAGTGTAAAAATACATTTTATATATAAAAAAATTAATGCTCTCATATGATATTAAAAAAAAAAAAGTTATTAGTGAACACTGAACATGAATATTTGTGTTAATATAAATTTTTGAACCTACTAATAAAAAATGGTGAGAATTATATTGATGTATTAACACCTAAAAACTACTTTATAATTATAGTTTTTTAATTAAACAAATTGTTATAGTATCCATCTTCTACCCAGAACTTATTGTGATGCATCTGTTTCTATTAAAAAAATTATCTTTTACTAATTATTAAATAGTGTTTAATTGTTAAAATATAATTTTCTGCTTAAAAATTGGGTTAGTTGGTTCATGAGTTGATACATTAAAAGCAGAAAAGATTGTTTATTAATAATTTTATAAAATATTGTAAAATATTTTGTTTTAATTAATTCAACTTGTTATTACAACTCTAGAAACTAAAATGTTTATCTATTCTATTAGTTACTCTTAAATTACTATTTTGTTAAATAATTTAAACATAAAGAATAAATATCGTATCCCTCAATGCAGTACAAAAATGCAGAATCATTTAATAACAAATTATCATGTATAAATATTTATTGATTTAAACAATAATCACTTTTAAAGTCCATGCTATCATATATTTTCATTTATTTGTATATATTTTACCTAATAATAAATAGAAATTGAACTCAATATAAAATATCAAGGATAAAGTCATTTAATCACAATACAAGTATCCAAAATTAATGCTGAATATGTTTTGCTTGACTTAATTCACCCCATTTTTTAATTTTAATAGAAAATTGTTGTTGTAAAAAATTCTAATGAAACATTATATATAAACATATTTGTAGGGAGAGTATAATTTTTCTAAAGACAAGTATATAAATAGCAAGATAAAGTTAAGAATTTTGTTTTTTTGCAACAAGGTAAGTTAACAATATTAGTAATTGTAAGAAAATGATTGAAAAACACCATTATTGAATTCTTACATATAAAAAAATTACAATTTCTACAACATTATCTTAAGATAAAATTATTAGAGACTATAACATATAAAAAAATAATAAGATTATTAGAGCATATAATACAAAATACTTATTTTTTTAACATTGATATTTTAGGACACTTGAATACCAATTAAGTGTGAAATAATATTTACAACAACAATATTTTGATCCATTCATTGTGCTATTCATATTAGATTTAGGCACAGAAGTATGGTCTTAATGTTTTATGGATCCTAGGGGAAAAATAAATGTTTAAATATTTTAAAATATAAATATATCATATAAACAAATAGTAATATAATACTATTAAACAACCTACATTTTGTTACATAAAAAATAATAGTATTATTTTAATAAACTTCAAAAAATACATTCCATTTTTATTTAATTACTTCAAGTGTCAAGAAAATACATATTCTTCCCTGAATTTGTGGTTTACCTTGTACACCCAACGACATCCCATGGCTTTCTTTCCCGGTGGAAGAGGCACAAGAGTCCATGTGTTTTGGCACAAAGAGCGTCGTCCTCCATTGCTTTTTTCCAGCAAGCATGTTTGGAGGCTTCCTCATAATTATGTGATTTAGTGGAAGAAGAAGTTTAAAATTAAAAGATAAAGCATGATTGAATACAAAGTTATTGATAGGATGCTTAGAACTTACAATGTGTGTAGATGACAAGTCCAAATTCTTCAAGATAGGTTGGGGTTCTCTTAAGGCAAGTGGACCTCCGTGGTTGATTATGAACAGTATTTTCAGTCGGAACCATGTGTGGCAACATTATAGTTATCAGAGAAAAAAAATCATAATTGGAGTTATAAGATTGAGGAATAGGTAAAAGATAAATTGTTGGAACTCTTAGTATTATCATCTTTCAATTTATATGAAAAGTTTGAGACCTCAATTTTATGATTTTGATGATTAAGAAAAAGACATCCTTTAATATGAGGTTGAAAACCTAAAAAAATACGAGAAATAGACCATTCATCTATTTTTTTCTATGTGAAGTAATAGTGTTAGAATAACAAAGACAGCCAAAAACACATAATAAGGAAATATCATATAAAGAACCATGTAATTTAATAACATGTAAAATAGCAAAATGATAAAAGATAGAAGGTAAATTTGCTTGAAAAAGCAAAACATGTGACATTGAGAATATGTTGATGTTTACGTCGTTCTACAATGTCATTTTGTTTTAGTGTTTTTATGCAAGTTTTTTTGTGAATAATGCCTTTAAAAAAAAGTTTGTCATGGCAAATTCAACTTCATTATCAAAGCGTATAATTTTAACAGATAAAAAAAAACTAGTTAGGTGTGTTTGACCTCAGATTTAGTTCGCATAGAAATAACCCAAGTGTAACAAGAAAAATCATCTACAATAATTAAAAAATACTGAAAATCATACATAAAAATAATAGAGCAAGCACCTAAATATCTATAGGCAAAATCATACCCATGCAGTTTTTTTAACAAAAATAAAAGATAATCAAAATTTTAATACATACCATCTTTCATCATAATGGATATATAATTGGTGAGTGAAAATAATTAAAATTCAATACATAATCATTGTGGTAGACTCTAACACTAGTGTTTGTACCATTGTTAAAAGTGATTTATAACCATTATTATTTGTTGTTGTTGAAAACATATTATTTTTAACTATACATTCATCAACAATAATGAAACAATAGTTGTTAAAACTATATTCTGTAATTGTTCCCTCTATAATATACAAGTTCATATTACTAAACAATCATTATGAATTGAGATTTCAATGATTTTTACTGTATCACACTTCAATCAACCCATCATTTATTATAACTCTTCTCAAATAAAAACCATTTGTTGTTAGAACTATTGTCCACGAATCAAAATCCCTGAATAATCTTTTTAGAGAAACTAACTATCATACCAATTAATAAGCAAACAAAAATATGAAAAACTCACTTTCGAAAACCAACTATTTTTAAAAGATCAAAGACAAACACTTCACCGATTATTCTATGTTACTAAATATCAGACTTAAACATCGTATAATATATGAAAGTACTTAGTTTCAACATGATTAGGTGACCAACAAAAAGATTAGGTGGCCAAGAAAAAGAACAAGACAGAGAAAGATCAGGTTAAAGGTATCTCATGGACAGCAACAAATTGCTTTTAAAATACGAGATATGAATATTGGTAATTACTTGTGTGTATATTTTTCAGTTTTTCAAATATGTATCTGCCTATGTTTATTCTTGTGAAATTTTAAAATAATGTAAAATACATTCAAATTTTTATGAGTAGCAGGTTATTACTGTAGTCAAAGAAAAATCCAAAAATAATGGCACCCTTTATTTACCTTTTAATACTAGTTTCCCCATAATAACAATCACTTCTAATTCTAACCAATTTGTATTTCAAGTGATTATGGTGAAGTGTGAACAAGAAGAAAATTTCTGAACCGAAAGGTTAGGTATCACAGATAATTATTATGTGACCTACTTTTAGATCTAAAAGAAAAAATTCACTGCACTACCTACACCAATAACCAATAGCTTCATTCCTCAACCTAGCTGCAAGTCCCCATCCAACTCTGTTATGGCATCCTTTGTCATTATAATTTTTGGCTAGTATCATGAAGATTACACTTCCTACCTATGCCTTTTTACATACATCATTCTACTAACATGAATACTGAAAGTGAAGTATGGCTGTATAAAAATACTTGAAAAAAAATGTACAATAATGCAAAATATCATTTATTTCTTTTTGAAAAAAAAAATGTATGAATTGAGTCTACAGGACTTGTCAGAATCCAGGTTGTAGTAACAAGAGAAAACAAACTCATACTTTTATGGCATGAGTTTGTTTTTCACCAACTTCATTGACAGAAAATCATTTCTAAAGATGGAATTTTCCAGTTATTGCAAAAAAGAAATAAAAAGAGGGTCCACTTTTTTTTCTTTAATAACTGAAAAGGGCACACTTTGTGTTCTCTTAAATGTACAACAAAAGTAGACACAACCAGAGCATACAGTTATAGACTTCGCCCACACACGTGAACCCTATACACCAACAGTAACACTTCCCAAACTGTAGATACAAATTGAATACAGAAACCAAAACCTACCCTTTCCGAGGGACTTCGTTTTTTAACAACGAAACAGTGCCCACCTTAAAAATTTGTTTCAAAATAATGGGTTCAGTTTACACAACGAGAAACTGTACCTCAAGTGTGCATTCTCTACATCAACGTCCTTCTTTTAAAGTGTGTCATTCATCCCTACAAGTCAAAATGTTGAGCCAAGAAAAAGGGGCTCTTCATCTACTCTAAAACTTTGCAGCCGGAATAATTAATTAAACAAGGTACTGTTAACAAGAGATGTGATTGGTGCCATAGCTGATTGCTTGAAGACTTGATTCTGACATGTTTGTAACCCATCTCATTGGACCATTTGATGTTCCTGGTATGTTGTAAGCATAAGAAGGCCATCTAACATTTTCTGCACACATGTTGGTGGCATTCATTCTGATCATCTTCTGTGTTCTTTCAAGAGCTATAAGACTTGAAAATGTGGAGAAACTGTTTCCCACAAAGGTATCAGCTCTTAAACACACTTCATAGTCGATTGCAGACTGAATTAAATACGGATACTTCTTATAAATTCCATCAACACCAAGTTTCTTCTTCTCAAAAGGAAGAAACCCTTCTTCCCAACCTTCAAGTATGGAAGAATTGTTGAGGAGTTTATCAGCAACAGCAAGATAAACA
>Ga0123342_1006331_pt1 | contig 16491 bp, 7 predicted proteins | sample Turbeawhitnodule_FD_89960 | JGI IMG/M metagenome (GOLD analysis project Ga0123342, IMG submission 89960) | Root nodule microbial communities of legume samples collected from Mexico - Turtle bean Mexico white nodule | ecosystem: Host-associated > Plants > Roots > Nodule | place: Mexico: Nepantla... | reverse complement strand
TATATATATATATATATATATATATATATATATATATATATATATATGGCATAACATTTGTTTAAGTGATGATAAATTCTAAAAATCCATGCAATATTGTTTCAAGTGTATAACTCCACTTGTGAAAGTATTAAAGCTGGTAGATGGAGACGCAAAACCTGTTATGCCATATATATATATGAAGCTATGGATAAAGCTAAACAACAAATAATATTAAATTTCAACAATGAAGACTCTCAATACAAAAAGGTGTGAAAAATAATTGATACTCGTTGGAATTTGCAATTACGTAGGCCTCTTCATGTTGTTGCTTACTACCTTAAATCCTAAGTAAGTAACTATTATTAATTTATTATTACCTTAATCATCATTGCAAATTAATAATGATTTTTATTTCAATAATTTTTGTTTTTTTTATCAGATTTCATTATGACAAAGTTTTCAATGCGAATAGTGAAGTTTTATATGGTTACGAGATAGAAGGATTAGATTTCAACTTGACAAATTCAAAAAGAGCACAAAGATTGTTTGGAAGAAGCATGATAATAAATACCAGGGATAAGAAGCATCCTGGTAAAACATTTAATTAATCCTAAATAGTTTCATAACAATCTGGATCACGATTTATTAATGCTAGCTTTTTGTTCGAAATTGCAACTTTGGTGGGAAAGTTATGGTGGAGAAGGTAAAGAGTTACAAAATTTAGCAATAAGAGTTTTAAGTCTAACTTGTAGTTCTACTGAGTGCAAAAGAAATTGGAGCATATAAAGTGGATACTAAAAGAAGAATCGCTTGTAACAACAAAGATTAAATGTTCTTGTCTTTGTTAAGTATAATCTTCAACTTGAGATGAGACAAAATGTTAGAGAGGAAAAAGGAGATACTTATAATCCTATATGTTTATTTGATATGAAATCTGATGATGAGTGGATTACGAAAAGGAAGATCCTTGCCTACCAAATGATGTTTCATGGATGGATGGGAGCTCCAAGCAACAAAAGGAAGAGAGATCCGAGAATTTTAATTAAGGTTGATAGAAAGGGAAAATCTAATTATTCAAATAAAATTTTAATGTGTTGTGACTGCATTAGCAGTTAAAATTAATTAAGAGTTCAAAACCTAGTTAAAATTAGGTTTTGTGGGCTTATTCTTGGACCATTTCATAAATTATGAATTTATTTTTAATTATCTTATGTATAGTAGTAACTCGAATAATAACTCTTCCGAGTCGAGTTACGATCCTTGGGTTACGAGTTTTTAGCTCCTTTCCGATCCGCCTCCAAGTTACGAGTTTGACAACATTGATCATGATCTTTCATCTCCTTTTGGGATTTTTCCAGAATTTGATTGAATCAGAAATAACGAAACAATTCACACCCAAAAACGATTCATGTTCCAATCTGAATTGGCAATGTCAAGTTTTGATTTGAATCTTACGATTCAAACAATTCTAACTACCATGGTGTCGACAATATCATTCAGGTTCATGAGATTGGAGAGTTCTAGTGCCAAATTGATGGGAACTGTATAGATAGGAAATAGATCTAAGCTCCAAGTTACGGGCCAATAGGTTAGAAAATCTTGGAATGGAAAACAGTCACAACAAATCAATACTTAGAATGTAACAAAGTCTTATAAGCATTTAGCATATTGAACATAGAATTTAGAAAGAGTTGAATCTCCTTGTTGTTTCAGATCATGAAAATCTCATGAGAAACTTCACTCAATGGTTCCAATTACAAGTTCACAAGAAGAGTTGATCGAGGACTATCTATAAAGCAACACATTGGCCTTAACAAGGTCTATTGACTAACGACAAAAGAAGAGGTCTTAAAGAAGAAGACTTAGAATACTATGAGTTTCTTCTTTCTTCTTAGTTTTGTATAAATTTTATAGGTGTACATATTTCATTGTAATTGTAGGATTTTGTAGAGTCAAATGTCGACTTGTTTTTGGGGCTGGGCTAGCTTGGGCTTCCATAAGGCCTTGATTTTAATGACCAACCCATGGAGAAAACAGTAAATTTCGGCCAAGCCTTGGAAGAAGAAAAGCATGAAGCCCCACATCACCTAGAATAGACCATTTTTAGTATATTCTGGGCGCTCCTTCTCCTAGCCGTGGATGTCCCAAATTGTGTCATTTAGTCCCACATCAAAATGGCCAAGCATAAGGGGAGCTAGGTCATCCATATATAGAACCCCTTGTCCCATGTCCAACTCACCTTCAATTGAATGAGAATTGAATTGCTCTTCTTCTTAGAGTTTCTGCTGCAAGGTTCCATCAAAAGTAGAATCAAATATGGGATAGGAAACTAAGAACTAGAACATATTAGAAATGGAATTAAGATGAACATTACAACTAAAAAAGAACAATACATGAATGGAATATAGGAGGTAAGATTGAATTGAAAATTGCAATACAAGAAATAAAAACAAAAAAAGAAAATGAATAGGAGATGGGAGAAATGATGCGCCACTTGAGAAGCCTTCCTCCATGATAAGCATCATAAGTGGAATCATCACTTGACTCCTAGGAACCAAGATAAGATTCTAAAGAAACCTAATCACTCTCACTTCTCTAATTCTCATAAAACTGTGTTGTATTGAAGTTCAAGATACAAGGGAGGAAAAAATAAAATTTCAAATTCAAATCCTAGATCTGGATCAATGGCTGAGATATGCTTGAGTTACATTACATTTCCCATGCCTTGAATTTAGCTTGCTTTGGCCAAGAATTGCTAGTGCTTACAATGGACGTGGATGATTTCAAATTGCTCTTCGTTTCCTTATCTTCCAATATCATCCCCTAGCTTTGTTGGGCTCAATTGGTGCTCAATTGACCCCCGACTACGACCTAACCTAAGCTGAAAATTACTATTTGCACCTGTTTTACAAATAAAAGGAAAAGATAAATCCGATATATCATGAGTCCAAGAAATGCAAAATAAAGAAACTAAACTATTATATTTGAATGCAAGAACATCTTCTCTTGTCATGCTCTTTGTTATCCTTGTTGAAATGTTGTGTTCTTGGTCTCTTTCTTTATCTTCATTCATGCACCCATCAAAGTGTCAACCTTAAGAAACAGTAAACACAAGCCAAAGGAATGACTAGTCCCCACTGAATAACATTATGCCTTAATATTCAATTTTAAGACTCAGTATGTGCATGCTTGTAGATTATTCTGACTTGTCTAAATGTTGCTTAATGTTATAGGGGCATATGCAGAAGTACTTAGTGTCCAAGAAGATAGAAAGGATGAAGGAGAGAAGTTGAAGAACTTGGCCGAGTCTATATGGAAACACCGCAGGATGTCTCTTGCTGAAGCTCTCGAGACAGACACGAATATCATAGATTCTAGAATTAGTAGGATTATTTAAATTGGTCCGATTTTAGGGTACCCTTTTGCTGCTACAGGTTCTAGTCGTAATCGATTTTGTATGTTTTTAATTTGATAATAAAAAGCTAATTAATGTAATATTTTATGAAATGATCTTATGAAAAGCTTTGTGCTTTACGAAGCAATACATAGAATTATCAATGTATAATGTAGAGTTATGTAAAGCTAGTTAGAAGTGTTGTTAATCTATAACAGTGAAGTAAAGCTATTAGAAGTATGAATTATGCAGGTTACTGTTGATTTCCTTGTTACTTCTGAAATTTGATCGTGGTTATCAATATGACATCTTTGTTTTGTCCAACATGACATTGAATGACTTTAGGTATTTTTCAGGACATTGAAGCTGAAGATGTTATATGAACCTTTTCGATGGTATTTTATTTTTTTAGTCCTATACATAGGCATAATATTTTAATCCCTTTAGGGTGAGTTTGGATTGAGAAGGGATGTATGAGGATTTGAGGGAGTGGATGTGTGAGGATTTAAAAGAAAAGTGTGAAGTAAATAAATGTGTTTGGACTAAGGTATGTTAGAGTATAGGTAAGTTTATTGAAATTTGTAAGTGATGTAATGATTGTAAAGAAATTTTGAATTTGTTTTAAATGCAAGTTTATAAATTTATTCTTACTTTTAAAAATATTTGAATAATAAAATATGATGTATTTTTGTACAAATTTGAGATAATTAAAATTTAATAAATTATTTTTAATACTATTGAATAATTAATTTTTTTAAAACGAGTTTCTTATTAAATATGAAATTTCCATAATTAATAAAAGATTAATTTATTTTTTAATTAATTTGTGAGTGATGTGTTGAGTGTTATTTAAATTTAAATTTTTTTAATTAATAAAAGATTAATATTACAATTTTTTATATTTTAAAAAGCTAATTAAATAATTAATTTATCTTTTAATTAATAATAATATGACATAATTTTTTTATATAAATAATTATATTTATTTTTATATTATAATTTTATTTTTATATTATTAAATATTTGATATAAATAAAATAAAATAAAATATTATTATTATTAATATTATTATTTAATAATTTTATTTAATTTATATTTATTATCATTATTTTAAAAATTTCTTTTAATGAATATTATTATTTATTATTTTATATATTATATCTAAATATTTATATTATTAATATTAATAATATTTGTTATTATTATAAATATATAATTATTTTTATATTCTATAATTATATTATATTATTGTATAAAATTTATATACGATTATATATAATCAAACTTATATACTATATTATACATAATTAATTATGTATATACTTTTTATAATATAATTATTTGATTTTATTTTTATTAATATATATAATACTTTTTATTTTATTATAAATATTGATAATATTTATATTTTTATTATAAATATATTTAATATTTTAATTTTGTAATATAATCTGATCTTTCATTATGTCTTTTTGCAATATTCTCTACATGTGAGAGGGACATAGTTTTTACTATTCAGATCTCTTTCCTTACACTTTTGGGCACATCACTATATTCAAATAGCTGATACAAATGTTTTTTCCTCTTACGAAAACAAACACAACTGATTGAAGTGAATATTTTACATAAAAAAAAATAAAATTACAAATTTTAATTAATAATAATAATTTTATTTGCATATAAGAACATTAAAAATTGGTATTCTTACTATTGATTTAATGGATGTATGGAAATATGGTAGATCACATCGAAAAATTAAGATGGTATAAGGTTATACTTATGTGGTGAAAAATTGCAATGTAGTTTCGTAAAATTTATAGTTATAATCATTTTCAATAAAAAAAATATAAAATTATCTTCAAAAAATAAATAAGAATAGTTATCTACATTTTAAATTTTAAGGAGAAGTTCGAAAAAAAAATGGTTGTAGTGAAAAAGCTACCTTTAGTTGAAGGACAACGCTTAAAAACTACTTTTTAGTGTAGTGAAAAATCATAGTTTAAATAAGTTTTAGGTTAGTCATCTCTGAATTTTATTTTTAGTTTTCAATAAAATTTCCTTTTAACTTGTGTATCTAGTAAATTAATTTTTGTTTGTTTAAGTACTTAAATAAAATATTTATTTGTATTTATTTTAATCTTTAAAATATTTTTAAAATTTTCTTTTAATTCATAAATATTTTTTATCATAACAAATATATGTTTTACATTATGCGATGAATATCATATCAATATAAAAAATGAAAGAAACTTAATATCAATCATTGATCAACATTAAAGATTGTCTAACACGTGAGACAACTTAATTAATAGACTTGTAAGTAGTACAACTGACATAGGTAACACGAAAAAGCTTAAAAATAATTCTAGCTTCTAATTTAAAAAAAAAAAAATTGATGTTCAAAGAAGAATTGATTTGTGAACACAACTTTATTTGCCTAAAAATAATATTGTTATCCTCTCATCATCAAATAGTTAAATCTAAAAAAAAATAATATTATCTACTTATCTTTGTATAAGTCTATACAGAATTAAAATATAAAAGGAATATTATCTACTCATACATGAACTTGTGACTTTTTATCAAATAATTATATTTCATTATGGATATATTTAGATAATTTTTTATAAAGAATTTTAGGAGAGAAAAATAAGAAAGAAATTGAAAAAAATTATATTTTCATAACCTAAATTAACTATACACGAACTTATTTATAAAAAATATATGATAAGTAATTTCTTTTAAAAAAAAATTTTATGTTCGATATTACTATTAAACTTGATATGATAAATTAACTTATTTATAAGTTAATTTTAATTTATAAACAAGTTAAAAAGAAGTTGGATTAAAGTTTAGTAATTATGGAGAATTTAATGGATATACAAGCACATTCACATGTGCAAACATAAGTGAAAAATGTCCTAAATGAAATTAAGGACAAAGAAAAGTAGTTAAATATGAACTCTCAACAAAGACGAAGTAATTGATGAAGGGATAGTTGTTTAATTCACAACAAAAGGTATCGAACTTGGGCTACCTGTTTAAGAACATTTTCATTGTAAGAGTTATATTATGAAGTCTTAATTTAATTTTGGTAGGTTCTATTATCCACATCATTTTATTAATATTTTATTTAGTTATTGGTAGATTTAAATTTCAAGACAGAAAAATAACTATTAATCTTTATAACCCTGAATCTTATTTTTTATAGTATGTCAAGATACTTTAATAGAAAGATATTATAAAATCCAGGTCTCAATCTTATGATCTAATATAGATCACTATAATGCAAATGCAATCAAAATATCATTAGATCAGCTTCCATAAAAATGTCATCAGATCGACCTCAATAAGAGTATCTTAGCCTAACTTTGATTGAAATATCATCAAAATAATTTTACAAAATTTGATTATTTTTTAAATTTAAAAGACTAAACTAAAAAATAGATTTACCTTAGAATAAAATCATGATTAAACAAAATATTGATCACAAACACAATATCTCAAAATATTTATCATAACTTAGTTCATAGCTTGCCATGTGCAGTCTCGAGTTCCATTTACCAAACCAAGAATCACAGCATTCACTATCAATGGCATTGCTCAAGTATACCAAGAACATCAAGTATACCAAGAACATCAGAAATTCACCTCAACACTGATTTTGGATTAGGGAAGATTGTGTACCAAAATACAAGATTACAAAGATTTTCAAATGACATGGAAATTTGAAAAATTGTTCATGAAACCATTAAAAAAAAGTTAAAGTTGATTTATATATGACAGCATTTACTAGCAATGTTCAGAGAGGAATGTTAAGGCCTTTGCCAACATCAACCCCAATCACCTGAAGTATTCCCTTGTTTATTATCTGCAAGATCACACAATCAATAACCAAACTCAGAACCAATGCTCATGCTGAAAGAAAGAATGGTAAATCAAATTTCACAATAAACCCATTCCCATTTCATTCTACCACCACATTTTTATCAATTCAAAATCATAAAAGGCCTATGGTATACTAGAAAGTGAAATGCATAGCAGTTTAAAATGAACACCTAAAATCAGTACTCACCAACTCTACAACGAAAACTCCAATGATTCCAATCATGCAAGCTCTAGAGTTCCATATTTCTGCAGTCCTAGTGAACCCAAGAAAAGGAGGCTGAAATTGCGGCTGAACTTTCGGAAATTCCACCTGAAAGAAGCAAACAAACATGCCCAATTGCTTCATAATCACCAACAACATCAGCAAAGTGAGAAAAAAAAAAAAAAGAACAAACCAAAAGTGCAAAAAGAAATGAGAATGACATAAGAAGCAAAAGAAGAAGTTTTACACCAGCAGGGGGCTTGACTGCGTGTACAACCAGGGAAACCCTCTTGGATCGATTCAAAGAACGATTTTGAAGCAAAAGAAATTGCTTGCTTGGAGAGTTGATTGATGGGGTGGTTGCAGGTATGAGTGGTGACAGCAAAGTTGTTGATGAAGTGGCCATGGCTATGGTTCACAATCACAACCAGTGCTTGATTCTGTGGCTTATCTACTTTTTTTTTCCCTTTCTTATTTGCTCTTGTTTTTGTGTGGTTGAGATTGGAACAAGTGGGAGGGAGAAAGTGTCTACGTGTAACTCCAAGTGTCGTGGGTAAGTTATAATGGTTATATCTATAAGGCTCGTACATTTATTTTAAATGGATCCGGATATGTATAGGTGAAGTGTTTAATTCAAAAAGTATTGGTTGAATTTTTGAAGATTTTAACATAATTTTTAAAAGTATAAATAAAATAATTTTTTTAAAAACTAAAATTTATTGTATAAATTTTTATTATGATTACAAAAATAAGGAACAAATTCTTTTGAACCAGTCATGAAAAATATCTTCCTGCTCCCAAAAGAATATAAAACATATTTTGCACATAAATATTTATTTTTAATTTATACCATTCAAAATTATATAATATATAGATTCGTGTCCCCGTATCCTACATTTTAGAGATTATACGTATTTTCGTGTCCGTATCCGTGTCGTGTCAGTGTCTGTATCCATATCTGTGCTACATGGTCATATTTATTTTTATTATAATCAATGATGATGGTATAACTTTATTTGTATAGTTTTAATTAATTTTTTTAGTTTTTATATTAAAAATTAATTTAATTTTTTAGATTTTAAAAAGTTCAATCTCCTCTATTTTTTTTTAAAATTTAATTTAATTCCAACTTTTTAAAAATAATTTTATATAATAATTTTAACTTTGTTTTAACAATTCAATGTGATAACAATATAAATGTACCATAGTGATAAATTTATTTTAATGATAATAATATAACATAAAATTCACATTAAATCATTTTAAATAAAATTAAAATAATATTACAAATCTTGAAATTGAATCGATTATTAAATCTTAATATAAGAAGTAAAGAAATAATTAAGTTTTTTTTAAAAATCAGTTCTTCCTTAACAAAAATTATTTGACTTTGTATCTTCAAATTATAATCAAAGTATAAATCTAGGAAAGAATTAAACAAAGTTTCATAAGAAAATTCTCTCTCATATATATATATATATATATATATATATATATATATATTATAAGGTTTATCGACTTATAATGACTTATTATTACCTTCTGTATTCATGTTTATGGGTCTAGATGATTTAAATACGATACGTATTTTATTGTAAGCTTTTTATTGTGTTTTCACTTTTTACAGATAAAAAATATTGAACCTAATTACTTATTTTATTTTATTTTCAGAAGTTAACTCCTTATTTTCATTTTAGTGTTAATTTTATTAAAAATAAACTTTGAGAATATGAATAATAAATTCAAGTATAAATATGATAGGAAATATTAAGTTCAAATATTAAAGTCACAATAAATATTTAGTTAACTTTGAATACTAAAATTATATAAAAACATATTTTCAGAATTTGTTTTAGTTTTAATATTTATAAGAATTTAAATAGAAATATCTTATTATTATTATTATTATTAATGAAATAAATATATAATTATACTATTGTGAGCGGGATTATTCTTTAACCAATAAAACTAGGGAAATTCTTGTCAGAAAAACTAATATATTGGATCTTTTACTGTAAAAAAAATATGGACTTAAATATTTTTTTATCCCTAACAAATTTACAAATTTTACATGTTCTCTTTAATAAATTTTTCTTTACTTTGGTCTCTAATTTTTTTAATTTTATATTTGATATTTTTATTCCATTACATAGATTGGCATGATATATCTTCATAAAGTAAAATAAAAAATATCGATGGTTATGATAAAAAATTTAGAAATAAAAAAATTAAAATATTTAACAAATCACTCAAAATAGTTCACAATGAAATACAAATAAATATTTTTTAGGATCAAAGTTAAGAAACAATTTATTAAAAACTAAATGCAAAATTGGTAGATTTTTTAGGGACTAAAATTATATTTTTAGCAGATAATATATTACTGTTGGACTGACGTATATGCATAACATTAAATTTAAGGTTTAATTAGTTTTTTTTTCTTCTAATTTCTCCCCCATTATTTTAGTCCTTTAATTTTTAATTACCTATAATTTTGGTCATCAAATTCATTTTTCGCAATTTTGATCCCTTAATCTTTAATTACTTATAACTTTTTTCAATTTTTAATTTAAAAATTATATTAAATCACTATTACATTATATTTTTTATTAGCTACTTACCTCTTTTATCCTTTTCAATCCTTTTAAAAAAGTCACATAGTATATAGTATGTGCTTTTTCGCAATTTCATAATGTCCAAAGTAACTAAAAGAAAATGATACTTGAGCTGAAAATTGAATGAAGTTACGGGTAATTAAAAATTAAAGAATTAAAATTACATTAAAAAATTTCAGAGACCAAAATTACAAATAGTTAAAATTTGGAAATTAAAATTGCCAAAAATAATTTGTTAAGACAAAAGTCCAACACATCAAGAATTTTAATTAATGCTTAAAATTCAGTTAAGTATAAAACATTGTCATACTTCATCGGATTTTATAAAAATAATAGATAATGTAATACCCAAATATTTTGTCTAATAAACTATACAACATTGTAGTCTTTTATCAAAGTTTGACATAAGAACATATGAAAACGTAAAGGAGCATCACCATCTAATCTATCCCAACTTTATAAGAAGATGACCAAGAGCAAAAAAGACTATTCAAGGCTAAGTCAAGCATCTCAGGCTAGGACACAAGGCTCCAATATCCCTCAGAAGATCATCAAGAATAAAACACCAGAGCATGGGCTAGGATACCAACTATTCTTTATTTTAGTCTTTTTAAAAAGGAGGTTGTAAAAAACATAAAAATTGGGCTTGTTCTTGGCCAATAGAGAAATCCTAACATCTAGAAGGTTTCCCATGTACATCCTCTAGTCACACTTTCCTCATTAAGCACATGCTTAAATGTGAGAAGCATGAACCTTTCTAGATCCACAATTAATGGCACATTTTTAAGAGTTAAGCTAGCTTATTTTGAATTTCAAATTTCCCTCTATGCCTTAATCACATGACACCTATCACTATAAACAGGTAATCACCCCCTATTGTAAATCACAACATATTTTGAATAAAGAAACTTTGCTTGAGTGAATCTCTGAGTGGCTATTTTTCTCTAAGTCTTATCTTGGAAAAGATGTTTCAAGTGGCGATTCTCTTCATCACTTATCTTGGACCTCTCCTCCTCCAAGTGGTGTAATTCCTCCATTCCTCTACCTCCATGGATGTCTACAACTATCTAAGTCTTCCATTTCTCTTATCTTATTCCATGTTTTCCAATTTTGTCAATTCTAGTCTATTTTTGAATGCTTAATCCCATTTCCAATTATTCCTTGTGTGAGTCTTTTTCTTTTGCTCTTTGAAGAAAACCTTTACATTTACTTAATCATTTGGTTAAGCTTGTGTCCAGTGACAATACTCACTAAGTCATCACCATAATTGTTAATTCAATTCCTAATTTAAATGAAATCTATAAAAATATGTGTAATTATAAAATCAACTCATATCAACTACATATCAAACACTACACATAGATTAAACAAACTTTGTACTTAAAAAATAAATATTCATATGTTTACTCTATGTCTGCAATTGTTCATATACCAAAAGGATCCCTTCAAAATCAAATATAAAAAATCTCTTGAGACATGAGGTAAAATTATTTTCTTCATCAAATTCCTGACATAAAGAGTCTTTCAACTCTAACCTGGTTATATGCTATGTATGCTATGCACATTAATCATGAATAAGTGTAAAAGGTTATGCTACTGTGACTGTTTTGCGGGAAGTGTACCGTGTCAAAAGTAATAAATTTGTCCCTAAGGACGAATATCAAACCCACAAGGAACAATTGAATTCTCAAGTATAATATTCACTAAATAGAAAACAATATATAAAAGTTTGTTGGAAGTTTGTTGTGTATGAGATTACAAGAATGTAGATAAAGCAAAGTAATGAGTTGTTTGATTCAATTAGGAAAATTAGGAGTGAGGTTCATCATTCTCACTCTTTTGTATTTTGAAAAGCATAATAATATTCTATCTTTGCTTGATATTGATGCCCATATAAAATTCATTTATATCGATTCCCCACATATGAAATTATTAAGATAGTCTCCTAAATATCGATTTCTCACATATTTATAAAAACTCCTTATCGTTACGAACAAATGTTGATAAAAATTAACATTTCAAATCTATTCCTAGCATTCAAATATGTTAAGCATTAGCATTTAGGTTAGATGCTTAAAAGTATTTTTTAGTTAAATCTAAGGATCAAAATCATGATAAAACAAGCGATAAGAATAAAATAACAATACCAATAATCAATCAAGAACTAAATATTATGTTTAAATATCATCTCAATCCATAAGAGTTTGAATAAATTACTCTCAATCCCAAAGGGTAGAATTAGCCACTCATGTTGGTCATTACAAGCATGGAAAGCAAGAAAAGAAGATCCAAGATGTTTCTCCTTGACGACTACCTCGTCTAGGGTTTTTTGTCTCCTTTGTTGATCAAGGATGATCTTGAAGCTTTGATGTCTCCAAATCCATGGTGTTTGATGGAAGGCTGGAGTTGCTGCTTGTGTGGGTGGGATCTGGGTAGATTAATGTGTAATCCACTCTTTGTTTGAATCTAAAACAGTTTGGAAAAAACCTTTTTGAAAAAGATTGTTTTACAAAGAAGTGGAAAAACAACTAGTTGGTTTATCTTTTCAATCGGTTGTTTGACACTTAGAGGTTTTTGAAAAGGGTTTGAAGTTGTTTGACTTGGTTGACTTTGCTGTCAAACCAATTCAATCGGTTGGTTCAAGAATTCAACCGATTGTTTGTTGAAAATCCATAACATAATTTCTGTTATGTTTGCAAATCAACTTTAAATGTTTTCTAACTGAATAGGCTTTTGCTTTAAATGTTTTAACAAAATTTTGGAGTATTTAAAAGAGGATGTTATACTCTCTTAAAGTTTGATAACAGTTTTGAGACATTTGTGAAAGTGTAAAAACATATTTGAGTTTTCAAGATTTGCATTCACGCTTTTGGGTTTTCTCAAAGAAATGGAATAGGTTTTTGAAAAGGGTTTGAAGTTGTTTGACAGGGTTGACTTTGCTGTCAAACCAATTCAATTGGTTGTTTCGAGAATTCAACCGATTGTTTGTTGAAAATCCATAACATAATTTCTATTATGTTTGCAAATCAACTTTAAATGTTTTCTAACTGAATAGGCTCTTGCTTTAAATGTTTTAACAAAATTTTGGAGTATTTAAAAGAGGATGTTATACTTTCTTAAAGTTTGATAACAATTTTGAGACATTTGTGAAAGTGTAAAAACAGATTTGAGTTTTCAAGATTTGCATTCACGCTTTTGGGTTTTCTCAAAGAAATGGAATAGGATTGATGTAATCTTTTGATTTGATCTACATCAGATGTAATCCTTTTTGTATCTCTTGTATTTCTGAATACTAGTGTGTAAGTGCAAAATCAGAGGGTGTTTTGATTTCTGTGGTGTTTGTGTGCCAAAGAAAGTGTGTGACTTGAGGTGTTCAAGGTCACTTCTTTAGTGGTGTGTTTGTATTATGGATTTTGATTGCATAGTAAATACTCAGTGGTTTCTAGGGATTGGATGTAGTTCTTGAGATAAGAGTGAACCAATATAAATTACTTGTGTGCTTTTCTCTTACTATGAACTCATTTAATTTATGCTTTTAAGTTGTTTTTAACTCTGCTGATATAAACAACCGGTTGATTTTCTGATAATCAACTTAAACAGTTTTTTATTTGATTGTGAAAATCTTTCATAAACAATTCACCCCCTTTCTTGTTTAAGGCCATATATTCTAACACTATTCTCCCAATGATGTCCTGGGTTATGCATCACGCCTCATATTTAACCTAGTTGGGCTTGGGCTAAGTGACTTCTTGCTTAGGCGAGCTACAACTGGCTTGGGTGAGTTGGATGAGAAAAGGCCCAACTTCTCTAAAGTGATCTCACTTGGGCGAGATTGGACTTGCTTGGGCGAGTTCCTCTTGAGTGATCTGGCTTGGGCGAGTTTTGAGAGTTACAACTTTTCCTTTTCATCTTGTTTATTATCCTTTAGCCCTTTCATCTCCATTTTTCCCTAGAATCCTGAAATTAACACAAATTTGGGAATACATCGTTCTTATTCATATTATAATCACAAAATATGTAAAAAAGTTTAAATTCATAAATTAGGGATTAAATTATAGTTATTTTATCAATAAATATCCATAAGTGCTTGTCTTTTAATATGAAATATTACTTAAATATGACACATATCAATGATCTCTCTTTAGATTTAAGATTTAGCAAGGATGTTTCATCAAACATCACATCCCTTATTAGAATTACCTTTTGTTTTAATGGTGGCCAGATTGTTAATCCTTTAACTCTTACTGCATAGCCTACAAGAACTCTCAAAGGACTATAATAGTCTAAATAAATGTAGTTAATGAGGCTTTCAGTGTGTGCATTATCTTAAAAAACAAATGTCTTTGTTACTTGGCATAGATATAATGCTCACAAAACTTTAGAGCATTCATCTTATGGTTATCAAGTAATCCCTTCCTGCACAACGTTTCCATCTTCCACACACTCATATGGGCTAGCCGAAGATACCACGAAGACTTCTTGGACATACCAAGTTAAACTTGCCATAGTGGACCCTAAACCCTATTGGTTGTATATGTTACCTTTCTTATTCCCCTACATTACCACAAACTTCTTCCTTGTTATACACATCACTCCACCTTCAACACTAAATGAAAAAACCTCTAACATCCAATACACCCATTGAAATCAGGCTCTTCTTTAGTCCAAGAACATGACAAGCATTGGAAAATGTCTTTATTATTCTAACAGGCATCCAGATCTAGATGAACCCAATGCTAATGATCTTGCAATGTGCATAATTTCCCATTAGAACATAATTACCATATATCATGAATCAATCTTAGCTCATATACATATGAAAAGAGCAACCAAGGTCCAAAGCCCACTACTTAGAATAACCTAGTTGCTTTGCTACAACCAACACCAATTTAGCCATGGATGATGAATCATCCTTAATAGTAGCAACAAAAGAATTTTTGTCTCACTTTTTCTTATAACTCAGTGCTTTTGTGGTAGTTGCAAATGTCTACGGGATCGACTTTATCCATCTTCCTAAACTTCTTCTTACCATTGGAAGTAGCGAACACACTTAGTTGAGAGGCTCCAACTTTGTCATCTTTCCTATATGTTTTGTGTTTAAGCTTTGTAGCATAGAGGTAGGCCTCATCTCCTTCAACATGATGCACTTTCTTCCAGCACTCAAGAATTTACAAAATTCTTTAGCAATGAGGTGACTTGTCAACAAAATGATATCAAGATATATTCCTTCATCTCCATGTTCATATTCACTCAACTTTATTAGAATCTCATTCATTTCATCAAAATGATCTTTGAGAAACATCCACTTCCTCATATGAACACCAAACTATTGTTTCTTTAGCAACTTAGTAACAAAGACTCTATGTCATGAATAGATTCTCCAACTTCAATCATAACCAACCAATAGTTTGCTCTTCTAAGACATCATAAAGAACCTCACGTGCAAGCAACAAAAGAATCAATGAGTGAGCTTTCTTTTCTTGATCTTCCAAAATTGATTTTTCCAAGTATGATGTCTTTCCAAAAAAGTGGTGTCTTGATGGTTCTTTCAAAAAAATCCTCATCTTATTCTCGACATATTAAAGTTGTTCTTCCCTATGAATTTCTCAATCTTAATTGTATTCGTCATTTTCTTAGATGTCTTCTCAAAATACAAAATGTAATTTACTTATAGAATTACAATCATTACTTTAAGAATTAGCCTTGTTCTACTTTATAACTAGTTATGTGCGACCTGATACATATAAAAAAAGTTTGAAAAGATAGTTAACATGAATATGGGTCTTTCCATAATTATTAGAGAAAAACATCTTTTTATGTTATTCTTCTATCTTCATCAACATTTTTTTTATTATTTTACCTTAATTTGGGATTGTGTTTTCAGTTTATATAAACAAAATTTTAAGCTAACGTACAGTCTTGTTTTTTTCTCATCATTTGAGACATATCATACTCTCAGTTTGATTCTTCTCTTATTCAATATACAAAAGATATCCTATCACTTTTGTGAAAATATTTTAAAAATCTTTAAAAATACAATTTAACTTTCTTCTTATTTATGTGAGTTACACTTTTAGTATTATAAAATAAATAACATTGGATATATATAATTTACTACAAGAAAAACTGTTTTTAGAAACTAAATTTTTGATTTCTAAAATGATAAAATTAGTCACTAACTTAATTAGAAACTAATTTAAAAACTAATAGTCTTAAGTGGCTAAAATCATGGTCGCTAATTTTAGATACCAATTTAGATTCTAATTTAGAAACCAATTTAGTTACCTTTAAATAAAAACCAATTTAGTGACCAAATATATAGAAACTAATTTAGTGACCAATTATATAGAAACCAAATTAACAACCAATTTCATTGAAACCAATTTAGTGACCAAAATATATAGAAACTC
>Ga0123342_1006330_pt1 | contig 16495 bp, 12 predicted proteins | sample Turbeawhitnodule_FD_89960 | JGI IMG/M metagenome (GOLD analysis project Ga0123342, IMG submission 89960) | Root nodule microbial communities of legume samples collected from Mexico - Turtle bean Mexico white nodule | ecosystem: Host-associated > Plants > Roots > Nodule | place: Mexico: Nepantla... | reverse complement strand
TGAGAGAGCATTGGAGAGCTTTGAGCCTTCTTCTCTAGTCTTATCTTGATGGTTCCATGGTTACCTCAAGTGGCGGCTTGCACACTCATCTAGGAGCATCCATCCTTCTAGTGGCGTGATCATTCAACCATACATCCATCTTCATGAGCTTTCTCCTCTCCTTCCTTCCTTCTCTTTTGAAATTCATGTTTTGAGCTTTTGTTTCCTTGTTGTTTTTGGTTCGGCATTTTCAGATTTTAATTGTGTTGCTTTGGTTCTTTTGTGTTCCTTGCTGTTCTTCATCTTTCTTCTTCATTTTCCAGCTTTTGGTTCGGTACATTTTAATTTCCAGCATCCTAGTTCAGTTTGCTTAGCTTTTGTTCCTTTTTGTTCGGTTCAATTTGACTATACTTGGAGCTTCCATATGAGTTTGGAATTGGTGCTAGTTTTGGTGAGTTCTTGACTTAGAACATTGATCCAATTCTAAGAAAAAGTGCCTAACTATTGTCCAACTCAAGTTGATTCCTAAGAAGGCCAAGAATCTTTCTCTTCTTTGCTATTGGAATCATATCATGTTTGCAACATTGTCTCGGTTTGGTGGTGAGAGTGTTGCTTCTCCTTGCTCTGTGTGTGATTTGTGGTGCAGGGTGTGGTAATTTGGTTTAAGGAAATGGAAACAGAAAACATAGTAAATGAAAAAATGAAATACAGAAAGTTAAGTTAACTAGAATTGAGTAAAAGAATGAAATGAAAACTGTAAAAATGGAATTGAAAACTAATGTAAATCAAAAAGTGGAATTAAAATGACAGAGACAAAGAAATTATTGTATTGAAATAAAAACAAAGTATATACTAGACAATTAAAATAAAATTATATTAGACAGTGTAATAATATATGAATGTAAAAGCGAATTAAAACTACAATTTAAATGTAAAGCAACAAATAAAACACAAATGAATTTGTGAAGTATGAAAACTAAGTGCAACTATCAGATTGTCTAGTTAACAATCGTCTACTAAACCATATGATAGAGGACCATCCTTGTTAAAGTCACCATTCTTATCAACTAAGAGCAGATGATCAACTTGAAATAATACAGAAGATAATATCTGCCTTAGTTTTATATAAAATGTAAATAGTAGAATAATATTTTATGACTTTGTATTTTTAAGACAACTTTAGAATATGAATATCTTTCTCTCCAAACAAGACTTCCTTAGGTGCCTCCTCAGTGCATAGAATGACTCTTCAAGCTTCTCCTAAAGACTAAACAAGGCGCCTCATGCAAAAAAACTTTCCAATCACTTGATGCCATTTGTCAACTCATAAGTGGAGAGTTTATTGCACTTAGAATTGCCACATGGCATGCTAAGAATGGAGAGTATTTACTCAAAAGTCATCTCAGGAGTCTCCTTAGTCAATAAATAAGAGACTCATTTCTTGTTAAAAGTAAACTTGATTGTTATATGAAATTTTGTTTCTGAAATTCTTAGCACATTTATCCAAATCTCTCTTCTACGATGCTAATTGCATTTTTAGAAAATCAAGGAAGTTATCCTATCCTCTTCCTTGACCCTTGCACCTTGTAAGCTCATACCCAAACCCATAAACCTCCATAGTTATTTGGTGATTGATGTCAGTTGATTTTAAGATTGTAAATTTTATGGGTTGCACTTTGTTTATGGTTTTTTTTATTTTTAAGCAGAATATGGTGAGAAACCCAAAGAAGATTCTCACTGAACACGAACTTAACCAAGTGGTTAAGTAAGTGTGAATGTTCACTTCTAGAGGAAAAAGAGAAAACAAAATTATATGGTGATGATGATGAAGAGGTGCGAAATTAAAGCATATAATGGAAATCAATAAGATGGAAAAACCAATAAGGAAAAGAAGAACACAAGAATATAAGAGGAATGGAAATGGCGCAAGGAAGGAAGAGATAGAGAGATAGAGGAAGCTTATGGATGATGATGGTAGTCACGCCACTTGGAGTGGTGGGAGACTCCAAGATGAGTGGTGAAGAGTCGCCACTTGAAGTGCACAAACACCCAAGATAAGACCCACAAAAGGGAGCACTCAAAACTCACTCAAAACACTTACAAAGTTTCTTTTCTATTCAAAATTCAATGTGTAAATACATGAGGCAAGACACCCTTTATATAAAAGAGAGTGACTTGGGGAACAAGAGTGAGAGGGGTAGGGGTGTCATCTGTGAGAAACCTTCTAGAAGGTAGGTCAAAGAAACCTTAAATCTAGGTGCACATGTCATGAAAGGTGGGCTTGGCAAAAGCCCAATTTACTAAGTATGCCCCTATTTATGCTATATGAAACCTAATATATTGAAATTAAAAACAAAAAAACTAGCTGGTGCTCAACTCCCATCACATGGGCTCTGCTCCTGGTGATCCTCTAAGGATTGATGGGCTCTGAGCCATTGGCTAGTTGATGGTTCTGACCTAGCCCTGAATCTTGTGTCATGCTCCAGGTCATCCTTCGGAAAGGTTGGGTTAGTTCAGGGAATGCTCTATCTCTCAGGTCTTCATCAGTGTTTCCTCCACAAATCTACAAGTCTTTCACTACCTTCCATCAATCTCCACTCAACACTAAAAAAGGATTGCATCATCGACTAATAGTTTTACTAGTGAAAATCTTAGTGTCTAATGAAAATATAAATGACAAAAATGTAAAAGTACATAAATTATAAACAATAGAAAATGTAAACAACGTAAATTGAAAAGAAACAATAGTATTCTTAAACAAGAAAAATGCTCTATCTCTCAGGTCTTCATCATGTTCTTCAGGTGGGAGAGAATTCGTCCATGAATTTGCAAAACCTGCAGAGAAAGGAGTTAGATCATTAACATTAAAATAATTTCTCCCTGAATACGTGTTAGGTAAATCTAACTCATAAGCATTATCATTGATAATTTTAATGATCTGGAAGGGACCATCACCACAAGGCAGGAGTTTGGATTTCCTTTGAGTAGGGAAGCGATCATTCCTCAAGTGAAGCAAAACCTAGTCCCAAGTTTAAAGATCAATGCTCTATGCCGCTAATTGGCATCTTGCACATACTTGCCTACCTTTCTTTCTATTTGGCGCTTGGTGTGTTGGTGCAAGTTTTTAATAAAAGATGCTTTTGCAAAACCATATTTGCACAAAATCTCATCAAGTACAAGAATAGGAAGTAGGTCAAGAGGTGTAAGGGGATTAAAGCCATACACAACCTCAAAAGGGGTGTGGGAAGTAGTAGAATTAACTACTCAGTTATAAGCAAACTCAATATGAGGAAGTAATTTCTTCCATACCCTAGGTTTTTGCTACCCCAAAGTGTCCCATTGAACCAACCTCATTTGCCTCCTTTACAAGATATTGTCTCAAAGACCCTTGGGGCACACAAAGTCTTTTCCCTTTAAAGAGAAAACCATCATGTATTAAAAAGTCATTGTGGCCTCCTTTTGAGCACTCTTGAAAGATGAGAGAAAAGTCAAGGTCATCTTTGTAAATTTCCTTGATGTGATCAAACCCCAAGTATTGAGTGTCTAAGACATTAAACAAGGTATGTCTTGTAGAAAGAGCATCTGCCACCACATTAAACTTCCCTTGCTTATGTTTGCTCACATAGGGAAATTTCTCAATAAACGCTACCCATTTGGCATGTCTCTTGTTAAGTTTGCTTTGGCTTTTCAAATGTTTAAGAGATTCATGATCACTATGAATTACAAACTCTTTTGGAAAAAGGTAGTGTTGCCAATTTTGCAAAGCCCTAACAAGAGCATAAAGCTCTTTGTCCCAGGTGGAGTAATTGAGATGACTCCCTTTAAGTTTCTCACTAAAATAAGCTATAGGGTGACCCTCTTGAAGAAGGACAACCCCAATGTCTATGTTAGAGGCATCACACTAAATCTCAAAAGTTTTAGTAAAGTCAGGGAGTGTTAAAATAGGTGTCTTGGTTAATTTGTCTTTCAAGGTTTCAAAAACATTTGTTTGTTCTTGGCCCCATTTTAACACTACATCCTAGTTTACAATCTCATTGAGAGATGTAGCAATAATACTAAAGTCTTTTACAAATCTTCTATAGAAACTAGCTAATCCATGAAAGTTTCGTACTTCACTAATATTGGTGGGTGTGGGACAATTTCTAATTGCTGGTACCTTTTGTTCATCCACATGCACCCTTTTGGAGCTAACTACGAACCCTAGGAATTCTATATGGTCTATGGAAAAGACACATTTTTTCGGATTCGCATACAACACATCTTTCCTAAGGGTTTCTAGAACTTGCCTAACATGCACTTTATGGTCTTCTATGTTCAAGTTGTAGATAAGAATGTCATCAAAGTAGACTACTACAAACTAGCCCATAAAAGGTCTTAAGACATGATGCATAAGTCGCATGAAGGTGCTCGAATCATTCGTTAAGTCAAAGGGCATGACTAACCAATCATACAACCCAAAATTGGTCTTGAAAGCGGTTGTCCATTCATCTCCCGGTTTAATCTAGATTTGATTATATCCACTTTTAAGATCAATTTTGGTGAAGATTTGAGACCCATGTAAGTCATCTAACAAGTCATCTAATTTAGGGATGGGATGCCTATAGTTGATGGTTATGTTATTTATGACGCGACAATTCGTACACATTCTCCAACTCTTGTCTTTCTTAGGGACAAGAATGACAGGCAAAGAACTCATGCTATATTGGACCCAACCATTGTCTAATTACTCCTTGACTTGTTTTTGAATCTCTTTGGCCTTAGTTGGATTGGTTCTATATGCAAGCCTATTTGGTAAAGAAGCTCTAGGAATGAAATCGATTTGATGTTCAATTCCCCTTAAAGCAGGTAATCCTTTAAGTGGCTCTTGGAACACATTTTGAAATTCTTTTAGCAAAGGGTCCAAGCATTTTAAACTATCTACTGCTGACTCTATCAATAGGTTTTTCTTAGGATAGGCTATAAAGACAGCCTTGCGAGTTAGCATTACCTTTTTGACATCTTTGGAGGAGATGAGAAGGCTTTTCTTAACACTTTTTTTTTTTCATTTTCTCTCTTCTCTTTCATTTTAACTTGGTATTGATTCACCTCTTTTGGAGAGAGATATTTTAATATGACCTTATTCCCTTGGAAGTTAAAAGATATTTTATTAGTAAGACCATCATGTAAAACTTTTCTATCAAATTGCCATGGCCTTCCTAATAGAATGTGGGTGGCTTCCATTGGAATAACATCACACAAGACCTCATTTTTATATTTTCCAATGGAGAAAGCTATGAGGACTTGTTTATTGACAATTATTTCTCTTTCTTCACTAATTCATTGTAATTTGTAGGGCTGTATCAGAGATTGTGGGTAATCCAAGTTTATCCACCACTCTTGTACTTGCCACATTTGTGCAACTACCCCCATCTACAATTAATGAACATAATTTGTCATTAATAAGGCATTTTGTATGAATAATATTTTCCCTTTGACTTTCATAAAATATTTTTTAAGTTGTCCAAGCATGTGCCTTACGACTAACAAATCACCTTCATAAGGAATCTCACTTCCTCACTTTGGCTTTTTTGAAGAGGTAGGGGAGCTAGATCTTGAAGATTGGGAACTATGGTCACTCACTACAACCCCCCCTTTGACCATTATTGTTCTTTTGGTTGGACAATTGGCAGCTATGTGCCCAAAACCTAAACATTTGAAACATTTTCTACTTGAGGTTTTGGTGGGTGACTTAAGGGTAGGGATGGAAGGTTTTTCTTTAGAAACTTTATTGTGAGAAGAGGTTTCTTTTGAGAAATTGGAAGGATAAGTTTTTGTAGAAATTGTTTTTATCCTTTCATGAAGATTTGTAGAAGCCATCATTATGAGTATTTTTGAAAGTTGTTTTCTTCAAAACTTGTGATTCCACCTGGATGGCTAGGTGAACCAATTTCTCTAAAGAAGAGTACTCATATAACTCTACAATATCTTGAATTTCTCTCCTCAAACCACTTACAAACCGAGCTATCTTTGACTCTTCAATATCATTGATGTGAATTGATTTTAGGATTGCACATTTGATTGGTTGCTCCTTGTTTATGATTTTTTTTAGCAATGTTAGGTGAGAACCCAAAGAAGATCCCTATTGGACACGAACTTAACCAAGTGGTTAAGTAAGTGTGAAGGTTCACTTCTAGAGGGCAAAGAGAAAAACATAATTATATGGTGATAATGATGCAATGTTGCAGAATTGAAGAGAATGAGACAAAGATAACCAACAATTTAAGAGACAAACATGAAAGTATAGAGGGGAATGGAATGGAGGGCGCAAAGAAAGATAAAAAGAGGAAGAGATGAAGAGAGCTTATGGAAGAAAGGAAGATGTCACACCACTTGGAGAAGAGAGGACTCTAAGATGAGTGGTGCAAAGAGTCGCCACTTGAGATGTTACCTACTCAAGATAAGACCCAAAAATGAGAGCTCACAAGTATCAAAAAATCACTTTTGCAGAGTCTCTTTACTATTCAATTTCAATTTGTAAATACATGAGCCAAGGAATCCTTTATATAGGAAGGAGTGACTTTGAGGGTAATATGAGTGAAGGGTAAAATAGGGAGGGGAGAGGGACGACCTAAGGTGTTGACCAAGGTCAATGCTGCCCCTAGTCCTAACTTTTAGAAGTTAGGGCTACCTTCCTAACCTAATGGACTTGGCACAAGCCCAATTTTATAAGTACACCCCTCTTTTATGCTATATGAACCCTATTTTACTAAAATTAAAAATAGTGAGACTAGCTGGTGCTCAGCTCCCATTGCTTGGGATCTGTTCCTAGTGATCCTCTGAGGGATGATGGGCTCTGAGGTACTGGCTAGTGGGATTTTGATGTAAGTTGATTTTAGGATTGATCATTAGGTGACACTTTTAAATTTATGATTGAGATTTTAAGACAATTAAAGAGTGAAAACCTAAGGAAAATCCCCATTGGACATTAACTTAACCAAGTGGTTAAGTAGATGTGAAGGTTCATTTCACAAAGACAAAAGGAAAAACACAATTATATGGTGATTATGATGAAAAATATGGTGCGGAAATGAACAAGCAACAAAGGAGTTTCACAAAGCTCTTTATTGGCATGGTGCGCATACTTGCCTATCTTTCTTTCTATTTGGCGCTTGATGTGTTTGTGCAAGTTTTTAATAAAATATGATTTTTCAAAACCATCCTTGCACAAAACCTCATCAAGTACAAGAATAGGAAGTAGGCCAAGGGGTGTGAGGGGATTAAACCCATACACAACCTCAAAAGGGGTGTGAGAAGTAATAGAAAACTCAATATGAGGAAGTAATTCCTCCCACACCCTAGGGTTCCCGGAAATAAGGAATCTTAACATTTGGGCCAAAGTTCTATTTGCCACTTCTATTTGACTGTCAGTTTGGGGATGGCAAGTAGTAGAAAACTAAATTTTAGTGCCAAGTTTTCCCATAATCTCTTCTAGAAGTGACTCAAAAACTTAGAGTCTCTGTCAGATACTATACTTCTAGGAAGCCCATGCAATCGAATAACTTCCTTAAAGAAGAGATTTGCAATATGACAAACATCATATACTTTGTGGCATGGAATAAAATGGGCCATTTTGGAAAAGCGATCCACTACCACAAAGATAGAATCCATACCCTTAGATGTCTTGGGAAGACCTAAAATGAAGTCCATAAAAATGTCTACTCAAGGCATGTCCGGGATGGGAATAGAGGTATATAAACCATGGGGTTGCACCTTAGACTTAGCCTTCCTACATACTATGCACTTATCACAGAAGCTATGTATGAATTTGCGCATGTGGGGCCAAAATAAATGTTCATGCAATGTATCCAAGGTTTTTGCTACCCCAAAGTGTCTAATTAAACCACCCTCATGTGCCTCCTCTACAAGACATTGTTTCAAAGACCCTTGAGGCACACAAAGTCTCTTCCCTTTAAAGAGAAAGCCATAATGTATGAAAAAGTCTTTGTGAACGCCCTTTGAGCACTCTCGATAGATGAGAGAAAAGTTAAGGTCATCTTTGTAAATTTCCTTGATGTGATAAAACTCCAAGTATTGAGTTTCCAAGACATTAAGCAAGGTATGTCTTCTGGAAAGAGCATCCGCCAACAAATTAGACTTGACTTGCTTATGCTTGATCACATAGGGAAATTGCTCAATAAACTCTACCCATTTGGCATGTCTCTTGTTAAGTTTGCTTTGGCTTTTCAAATATTTAAGAGATTCACGATCACTATGTATCACAAACTCTTTTGGAAAAAAAGTAGTGTTACCAATTTTGTAAAGCCAAAGCATAAAGCTCTTTATCATAGGTGGAGTAATTGAGATGGCTCCCTTTAAGTTTATCACTAAAATAAGCTACGGGGTGACCCTATTGAAGGATGACAACCCCAATGCCTATGTTAGAGGCATCAGACTCATTATCAAATGTTTTAGCAAAGTTGGGGAATGTTAAAATGGGTGCCTTGGTTAATTTGTCTTTCAAGGTTTCAAAAGCATTTGCTTGTTTTTGGTCCCATTTGAAAACTACATCCTTCTTTACTATCTCATCGAGAGGTGCAACAATATTACTAAAGTCTTTCACAAATCTTTTACAAAAACTAGCTAATACCTGAAAGCTTCGTACTTCATTAATATTGGTGGGTGTAGGCCAATTTCTAATTGCTGCCACCTTTTGCTCATCCACATGCACCCCTTTGGAACTCACTACAAACGCTAGGAATTCTATATGGTCTATGGCAAAGACACATTTTTTTGGATTAGCATACAACCCTAAGGGTTTCTTGAACTTGCCTAACATGCTCTTTATGGTCTTCTATGTTTAAGTTGTAGATAAGGATGTCATCAAAGTAGACTACTAAAAACTTGCCTATAAAAGTTGAAATAAGTTAAATAAAAAACCAAAAGTAGTTGGAATAATTTAAAACAGTTTAAAACATTTAACAAAATTTTGTTATGAAAACAACCAATTGTTTTCAAAATCATTCAGTTGAAATAATTTTTATGTTAAGGTTTTCTTAAAAACAACAGTTGATTTATCGAAATAACCAGTTGAGTCTGATTGACAGCAAAGAAAAAACAAAACAAAGCTTTTCCAAACTATTTTAAAAACCACTAAGTGTCAAACAAAAGGTTGATTTGATATTTCAATAGGTTGAAATTTCACACCTTTTTAGAAAACCCATATTTTCAAAAAGGTAAAGATTCAAATGAACTTGGATCATCTTAAAGAGTGAACTAACAAGTTTCAAACAACTAAACAACACACATAACCAACAACAAAGTCTTCAAGCTTTCCACATGAATTTTGGAAACATCAAAACATCTTGTTCAACACTTATGAGAAAGCAAAAAGACTTTTGAAAGGATCTCTAGTGAAAAAGAAAGATTATAAAATTTTAAAAAGCAAAACCATTAAAATTTCCTGCGGTCAAACCTACCTAAAAAATGTGTAACTCATCATTAATGGGCTCAAATATTTATAACATTAAATATTAATTATTATTTCATTTAAAAGACATAGGCAAAAGCTCAATTGGCTTATAATGATTGCAAAAATCAACCCTAAACATATAGTGTTAATTGAATTACAGAGCTCGGGAGCTTATGTACTACCCGGTCCAAGAAATATGGGTCATTAATATAGATATTTCATAATTCGAGAAACTCTTCGAGAAACCGAGTTGTTGTTATTTATCCTTTTAAAAACCTGGTTGTTAATATTATTTACTATTAACCACCTACAAATTAGAATAATTTACTATAACCATTTAAAGATATATATATATATATATTCAATCTCTGGATGATTCCATATAATTTGGCATCTTATTTATACAACGATAATGACTCATGACATAGTCCGACTATCTATAAATACAAATCCTAAAAAATATTTTTATTCGTTCAATACTTGATATTCACTAATTACTCTAATATCAATATATTTTAACTGACTTGAACATTAAAGAGTCTTCTACCGGTGAACCACCACTTAACTTTCGGTGATAAAACTCGACAATCCTAAAAGTTGATGTTCGTCATCAACTCAGATCACAAACCTTAAAACACACCATATCCAAATCCAGTAAAAATAAGAATGATAAAATAATCCATCAACGTACATCTTCTCATACTCAAACACAAATGTAGAGTATAATCAACGGAATATATCAACATGAGATGGTAAGCTATACAGAAACAATTTAATGAGACATAAATGCGATCCTAATATTTAATACATCGAACATATCAATATCATAATAACCTAAGAGGTATATTCATTTAAAACAATATGTTTATTATACACAAATTTTATTAAAAAACTTTTAAATTGTACTGTTAGAAATCTTCTTAAAATTTAATAAAAATAAATACATTTAATGTCTTAAAAAAATAAAGGACTATATTTACTAAATAGACTAGCAAGAAGATACTCTAAGAAAACTTAAATTTATGAATTTAATTTTCATATATTATTAAGAGAAGTCATTTGTAAAAATCAACAATATTAAATAACATGATAAATATGGTTCACTAACTTTTGTGAAAAAGACTAATGAGAGCATAAAGCTTACACCAAAAATAGATAAATTAAGTTATTATACATGTGAAATATAAGGAAGAGGAGGCATACATGACATACATGAAAATGGAAATAGAGAACAACCATTGAGAGAGTAGAGGACCTGAAAGGTGGGTCAGCCACATCCAGACATATTCATCCATGTAACACTCTCACAACACACACAGACACACATCATTACCCATATCTCAATCTCTCTCAACTTCTCATCTCACCACACACTCACACAGAGTTTTCCCTTCCATGGCATCCCAACCAACGTGGGCCGAACTGCTGGGCCACAACAACTGGGCCGGGCTTCTCGACCCTCTCCACCCCGCCCTCCGCTCCCTCATCCTCCGCTGCGGTGACTTCATCCAGGCTACCTACGACGCCTTCAACAACGACAAAAACTCACCGTTCTGCGGCTCCAGTCGCTACGGCAAGACCTCCTTCTTCCGAAAGGTCATGCTCGACAACGCCGACCACTACGACGTCACGGCGTTCCTCTACGCCACCGCCAGAGTCTCCGTTCCCGAGGCCTTCCTCCTCCACTCGCTCTCGCGCGAGGCGTGGGACCGCGAGTCCAACTGGATCGGGTACGTCGCCGTGACGTCGGAGCGGCGCTCGAAGGAGCTCGGGCGGAGGGAGATCTACGTGGTGTGGCGCGGCACCACGAGAGACATGGAGTGGATCAACGTGTTCGGCGCCGGCCAGGAGTCCGCCTCCGTGCTGCTCAACGCCGAAAGCGTCAAAGAGTTGAAGGCAAGAAAGAAGGACGGTAATATTAATAAATAATTTTTATAGTTATTTGAAAAGTTTTGGAGCATAGTTAAATTTTATATTGGATTTGTAACACAGGTAGCAGCAGCAGTGACGATGATGAGAATTCAGGAACACCGAAGGTGATGTTAGGTTGGCTCACAATCTATACCTCCGACGACCCAAAATCCCCTTTCACGAAAAGCAGCGCAAGAACACAAGTTGTTTCTCACGTGAAATCCCTGGTAGAACGTTACAAATCTGAGAATCCGAGTGTGGTGATCATGGGACACAGTCTGGGCGCAACCCTATCGATAGTGAGTGGGTTTGACTTGGTGGAAAACGGGGTAACGGATATCCCGGTGACCGCGATCGTCTTTGGGTCACCTCAGGTTGGAAACAGGGCGTTCAATAACCGGTTGAAGAGGTTGGGGAACCTGAATGTTTTGCACGTGACGAACGTGATCGATTTGATCCCGCACTATCCGGGGAAGTTGTTGGGGTACGAGCACACGGGCGTGGAGTTGGTGATCGACACGCGGAAGTCGCCGAGCTTGAAGGAGTCGAAGAACCCAAGCGACTGGCACAACTTGCAAGCGATGCTGCACGTGGTTGCAGGGTGGAACGGGGCGCGTGAGGGGTTTGAGTTGAAAGTGAAGAGGAGTCTGGCTCTGGTGAATAAGTCGTGTTCGTTTCTGAAGGATGAGTGTGGCGTGCCTGAGTCCTGGTGGGTGGAGAAGAACAAAGGAATGGTGAAGAGGGAGGATGGCGAGTGGGTTTCCAATGCACCCGATGAAGAGGATCGGCCTGTGCCTGAACACATTTAAGGATGTCATATATGGTAGGTTTTATTTCCTAATCTTCCTTTCCCCTTTTTATTCTACCAACATTTTTTTTAAATACAATATATTTCTTATGACTTTCATTTCATAAAAATATAAGTTTTAGTCTCTCTACAATTGAAACCACTTAAATAATTTTGAAATAAATATTCTAATCAAAGTATTTGAAACAACAACACAATAATATTGATAATTTATCATTATGTATACATATAAATTTTTATAAACATGGTCATGAGAATTAAATATAAAGTTTTCAATAAAACTTCTGATTGTATAACTTTAAATCAAATCAATTTAGGATAAATTCAAAATGTCATAAATTTGTATTTCATTTAATAAAAAAATATCAAGTTAATTATAATAGATAAAAAAAGATAAATACATTAAAATTAGAATAACTTTTATATCTCATATATATCATGCAAGATTATATGCATTTGATTTTAAAAATCTATAACATCTATTTGTAGATCACATTTGTAGTTTTAGTAGTTACATTTTCATCTCCAAAATAGTATTTTAAAAAAAACTTAATTTGACTTTAGAAACAATGACATATATATATATGATCATATGTAAATATTGAAAAGATAAAATCCAACTTTAGAAAATGATTGAGGCTGATATTTAAATGTAGAAACATAAAAATATCGAGAATTGCCTTATTTTGAAACATGAATGACAATCTTGAAGAAGAAATGAAGTTTATTTTTGGTATAAATATTTTATCATCAATGTTTTTCTTCTATTGAGAGTAGTAGAAATAAAAAATTTGTCCAAATAATTGGCTTGTAACCTTGTTCCATCATAAAAATCATTTCTTTGATCAATGTTTCTCAAAAGCATTGTAGGTTCACCAACTTTTACTTTAAGTTGATGATTGAGAATCACTGAGCATCTAATGTCATTCACAAACTCTTACGTAAACCATCTTTAATTTCTTGGTCTTCATTTTCTTTGCAAGGTGTGTCTGAGCTTAAATAAAGTTCTTCCAGTCATAATATCATTTTCACAAAAAATAGAAACATGTGATGCAAAACAATTAGACGCTCTATCGTTAAATCGTCTATCAACAGAAAGATTAAGAAGACTAATTTGTCTAGCTAGCTTATGATATATATATTTAATATCTAGATTACACGAATGTAATAGACCTGAAGTTGTTATAGTCCTGCACCAAATTATAAAAGTACATGTATGACCATACCATAGCCTATTAGATGCTCCTAAAGAATGAGTATAACTTATATTAGATGCTTAGAAAATAATTTTTTTATAATACTGTGGTTAATGCAAAAATTGAAAAACTATAGAAGTAGAATGGAAAACAACAAGGTTAAATATATAGAGAAAATAAAAATAAAAATTATGTAGATATATAAGGAAATGAAGAAAAATTGCAGATAAAAAGAAAATTGAGGAACAAATTCATATTGAGCTCCCCGAAAACGGTGCTAAATTTGATCATTATCGTTTCACAATAAAATTAAAAATGGTTTCATTGTATCTAACGGATTGTTGTTGAACATGGGTTTTGATGTCTCCAGATCCAAGTGGAATGCTTGAAGGCTTTGCTGCTGATTGTGTGTGTGTGTTTTGTGTAGTTTGAATTTGTTAATTCACTCATAGTTATGATCCAAGGTTGCTTGATTCAAGTTCTTTTGAAAAAGATATGTTTTATAAAGAAAGTGGAAAATCAACCTGTTGAATTGTCGTTTCAACTAGTTGTTTTACTGTTAGTGTTTTTGACAAGAATTTGGAAAAGCTTTGAAAATTGGTTGACCTTGCTGTCAAGCCAATTCAACTGATTGTTTCGTGTTTTTAATCGGTTGATTTTTGAAAATCCTTAACAAAATTCAGTTGGACTGATTTAATCTGTTATGGTTGTTTTAAAACTAATTTGGCTTTTGCATTAAATGCTTTTAATAACTGATTGGAGTATATATAATATGTTTTACGTTCTTGGTTATTACTGATTAATGAGAACACTTTCAAATCAGTTTTCCAAGATTGCTTCAAGCTTTGAATACTTTCTAAGTGGAATAGGACTATGTTGTAATCAAGATTGTTTTGATCTTTGATCATTATCAGGTGTATTACATTCTCTTTCATTTGATTTTTGTAATTCTGTAAAGACTGGTGTTGTGCAGATTCAAAGGGTGTTATGAATTCTGTGGTGTTTAGCCAAAAGTGGTGTGTGTTCTTGAAGGGTTCAAGATCACCACTTTGGTGGGTGTTGTAATCAAGGTTTTGATTGGTTAGTGTATTCTCAAGGTTAGCTGAAAACTGGATGTAACTCTTGGTTAAGAGTGAATCAGTATAAATTCTCTGTGTGAATTTCTCTATCCTTTATCTCAATTAAAATTGTTTTAGTTTTGTTTTAAATAAATCTGGTATAAACAATCAGTTGATTTGCAAAAACATCCGGTTAATTTTATGCAATAACACTAAAAACAGTTTTTATCTTGGATGATTGGATTTCTAATTGGTTGATTCCTCAATTCCCTTCACTGTACCTTCAAAACTTTCGAAAATCTTTCAAAAAGAATTCACCCCCCTTTTGTTTAAGGCCTAAAATTCTAACAATTACTAGACGGTTTAACACAAAAAAGATGATAAAATAAATATGGTTAGTTGTCCGAAGTTGTCTTCTAAGGAATTCAATAATGAATCCAATAAATAAATGTTCAAAAATTATCTACAATCAATAAAACATAGCAAGAATAGTAAATTAAAAAGGGTATTGAGATTGTGTAGCATAAAATGTAAGACAAGATAAAAAATTAAAATATAGGCACTTGTGAGGATTTATTGTTAATTTACATATAAAATAATCCATAATTTATGAATTTATACCTTTTGGCACTTTTAATATATTTATTTGAATAAGAGTATTTTATTCTCAAATTTGGTGTTAATTGCAGGTTTTTAGGAAAGATTGGAATTTTGGATTAAAGAGTAATGATTTGAGCTAAAAAGAGAAAGCTGGAAGGTCACAGAATGGAGAAAAGTGCCGAAAAAGCCAATTTCGCAACAGGAGTATCACGCTTGAGCGAGAATGCGTCCGACAGATTGAGTCTTTTTTTTTTATATTTGATCACTTATCCCATCAACGCGACATAGGAAGCGACCTAACCCTAGAAAATTAGGTTAAATAGGAGGCTAGAGGCTCAACCCTAGTGTGCAAGATTGAGAGGAAAACACCATTGAGTGAATTGTAACCCATTTGGGAGAATCGAAAGTGCTAGAAGTATACGTGGCTAATTCCACCCTTTGGGATTGGGAGTAATCTGCTTGAATTCTTATGTATTGAGATGATATCTTATATATTAAAATATTCAGTTCTTGATTGATTATTGGTATTGTTCTTTTACTTCTAAATTTTTGTGACAAATTGAGAATCTTAAATCTGACCAAGAGGTATTTTTAGGGTTCGAACGTAAACAACAATACTTAACATATTTAAGTGCTAGAGATAGACTTGAAATGTTATTTTCCATTAACGTCTGATTGTGATTTCTAAGTTGTTTTTATAAGCATGTGAGATATCGATATTTAGGAAACATTCTTAAGAACTTTATATGCGAGAGATCGATATAAATAAATTTTCTACGGACATCAATTTCAATCAAAAAACTTAATATTAACATGCTAATCAAAATACATGAGAGTGAGAGAGATGAAACCTAATCCCTATTTTTCCAACTTGAAGCAACTAATTCTTTGTCTGTTTTCTTATTGATCATTGCCAACACACTCAATTCAACACTCTTTTTATTGTTATGTTCTATATTTAGCGATTATTGTACTTGATAATTCACCGTTCCTTGTAGGATCGATATCCATCCTTATGAACAATTATTACTTTTGACAAACACGGTGCACTTGCCGTAGAAAGTCATCACACCCTAGGTAGCCCCTCCCCCTTGCCATTTCTACCCTTCACCCATCTTGGTCACCAAGACACCCTTTCCTATAAATAGGGTGTCATGCCTCATGTATTTTCACATTGAAATTTGAAGTAAAGAAACTCTGTTGGAGTGAATTTGTGAGTCTGAGTACTCTGAGTTATTTGGGTCTTATCTTGGGTGGGTAATATCCCAAGTGGCGACTCTGGGTCTTATTTTGGGCGGGTAATATCTCAAGTGGCAGCTCTTGCATCACTCATCTTGAAGTCCCTCTGCTCCAAGTGGCATGACATCCTTTCTTACTGATAAGTGTCTAATTTCAGTAATATTTCATATTAAAATATAGGCACTTATGAGGATTTATTGCTAATTTACATATAAAATAATCCCTAATTTATGAATTTATACCTTTTTACATTTTT
>Ga0123342_1006329_pt1 | contig 16496 bp, 7 predicted proteins | sample Turbeawhitnodule_FD_89960 | JGI IMG/M metagenome (GOLD analysis project Ga0123342, IMG submission 89960) | Root nodule microbial communities of legume samples collected from Mexico - Turtle bean Mexico white nodule | ecosystem: Host-associated > Plants > Roots > Nodule | place: Mexico: Nepantla... | reverse complement strand
TAAACAATAGTGGTTTTATTATATGTAATTTGATTACTTGTAAATGTACATTTTGATGATTTCAATTGATTACTATATTTCTGTATTTGTCTGGCTGGGTTTGATCATTATGCAGGTTATTAATTTATATGGTTTATGCACAATACAAACTGCACTTTAAAAAAAAAACACTATTTATAAATGCGGTGATTTACCAAGACCGCATTTGTAAATGTGAATTCCCTATTTACAAATGTGGTCATTTACCAAGACCGCATTTGTAAATGTGAATTCCCTATTTACAAATGCAGTCATTTACCAATACCGCATTTGTAAATGTGATTTATGAATGCGGTTTTTACCAAGACCGCATTCGTAAATCCTAAACCCCTAACCCTCATCCCTCATTCAGAATAATATACAAATGTGATTATTTTAAGTAACCGCATTTGTAAATCTAATTTATAAATGCGGTTCTATGACCGCATTTGTATATGCCCGATTTACGAATGCGTGTTGATCAAATGCGGTTCTATGACCGCATTTGTAAATGTAAAATAGCCGCATTTATTTTACATTTCCGCACTAGTGACCCCTCCATCCATCAGAAGATCCTTAAGAGAAGAACACTTGGGCATGGACTAGAGTATCATTATTTTTCTCCAAGGCACTCATATCTATAAATAGAGTGTCTTGCCTCTTGTAATGACACATTGAATTTTGAGTAAAGAAACTCTATCAGAGAGAACTCCTGAGTGTTTCCGAAATTTCTTATGAGTCTTATCTTGATCAAAGTGTTCTTTAAGTGGCAACTCAATTCTCCATAAGCTTTTTTATCTCTTTCCTTCTTTCCTTTCTTCTTCTGCCATTATTTTGCTCCCTTTGTTGTCTCATTTTATCTTCCTTTTACATTCGGCCAATTATTTTCTTTTGCCTTATTTTAATTATGTGTTCATTATCATCATCATCTTAATTGTGTTTTTGTTTTTTCTCTTTTGAAAAGAACCTTCACACTTACTTAATAACCACTTGGTTAAATTCGTGTCCAATGAAAATCTTCAATGAGTCTCACCATATCTTGCTAAATCAAAACTCATAATCCAAGTAAAAACCTCTAAAAATGTGCAATCCTAAAATCAACTCACATCATGTGCTATAAGAGCATGGTTTAATTGTGCTTAAATTTTTCTGAATTGATATATGCTTTACAATTTCAACACCTTTCAATTCTACCTTTATTTTTTTTAGCACCTTTCAATTTTGTCTTTAGTTTCCAGCACCTTTCAATTCTACTTTTACAATTCCTTGTCAATTACAATTTTCTCTTTATATTCATTAAACAATTTAAATTCCGCTTTTGAATTTTGTCTTTTAAATTTTCCATTACCTTTTGCTTAAGTCATATTGTTCTTTGTGTTTTAGGAGTCTTTTTCATTAGACTTTTTTATTTTAATTGTGAAGAACTAAAATCAAATTAGAAACCATGAAATAGCATGAGCTTTTGCTTCCTACGCTGATGTAGGAAATTTTAGGAAATTAGGGAAACTCGAAGAATTGGAAAAAAAAAGGGAATTCCAAATAATGAATGTATTGAGATTAGAGAAAGATAACAAGAATTACAATTGACTTTTCTCTAGATCCCTTAACTAATCTCACAACAGCCTTTATAAAGCTAATTATACATCTCACTACAACAGAAAAAACAGAAAAATAGAGTAACTATAGCTTTGTTATAGAACTATATCTTTGTCCTGTAACAAATCCTTCCCTTTTACAAAATCCTTGTCCTCAAGAATGAAAATATGAAAATTTCTTCTTAAAGTCATAAAAGAATTCCCTAGTAGCATCTTTAGGCAATTAGTGCTTCCATTTGGAAAGGACTTTAGTCACCACTCTATTTTTTCTTTTAACCGTCATGCGATCCAGAATTAGTTATGGTTCTCTTATATTCAGCCCATCTTCAGGAATTGAAGTCGCTGTCATCGCTTCCCCCACATGTCATTTGAGTTGTGAAACATGAAACACATTATGAATTTTAGAATGGAAAGGAAGATGAAGCTGCATGAAATTGACTCACAAAAACTGCATCTCTATCACTTGTAGTAGAGTCAGGAAAACCATGCAGTTTAAACACATTGACAAGAAAAGATTGGGCTACTTCAGTAGTAAGGATGGCTTAAAGACATAAAGTGGGTTGATTTTCTAAGCCTATCCACAACCACATAAATGACATTTTCACCATGTGAAGAAGGCATTCCTTCTATAAAATACATTGTAATATGTTGCCAAATTCTTCCAGGTATAGGTAAAGGTTGCAGTAGTCCTGGAGACACAATTGTATCATATTTACACTATTAAAAAATTTCACACCGCATAACAAAAGATTTGACATTTTTTGTCATTCCTTTCCAATAAAAGATAGCTTGCAGTTTTTTTAGAGTAGTATCTCTACCTGAATGGCCATCAACAACAGTAGAATGTAACCAAAGAATAATGTCTCTCTTCAAAACTGCATCTTTTCCCACCACCAATCGTCCTTTTCTACGCATAATCCCTTGGTGCCATGTATAATGTCTATAAGTGGATGCCATAAATTGTATATCCCGTATGATTTGTTGTAAGAGAATGTCCTGTGGCCATGACAATGTAATTTTTTCCATCAAGTCAGTGTTAGGAGTAAGGGTAGTGAGAGCCATGTTTTCCATGATATCTTTCTAGATAAAGCATCCGCAGCCACATCTGTATGACCTTGTTCGAATTCAATAGAAAAATCAAACTCCATGAGTTTGACCAACCATTTTTGCTGGAAGGGTGTTGATAAGTGCCTAATTTCAGTAATATTTCATATTAAAATATAGGCACTTATGAGTATTAATTGCTAAAATAAATATAAAATAACCATTAATTTATGAATTTATACATTTTTACATTTTTTATGATCTTTAATTGAATAAGAGCATTTTATTCCCAATTTTGATGTTAATTTCAGGTTTCTAGGGAAGAATGATTTTTTGGACTAAAGAGGAATAATATAAGCTAAAAGAAGAGAGTTGGAAGGCCCGAAACGCACAAAAAGAGCAAAAAAAAGTCCTACTCAGTAGCAGAGTATCTCACTCAAGTGAGCAGCGAGAATGCTCCAGTGACGTTTTTGGAAACTGACGCCTTTCTCGCTTAGGCGAGAATGCTTCAGACAAATTGGGATATTTGAGACCAATTAAACCAAGTGAATGTGTGAACCTTAAACGGTTTTGAGAGTTTTTACTAATGAATTAACAGTTGTGGTTGCTTAATTTTTATTTATTGTTACATCATAAAAGAGCATGAAGATGACTGAGGCATTTGTGTTAATTAGGAACCCAAGGCCAAATAGCCAACCTTTATCTTATTAGAATTTCATTTTTTTATATCCCCTTTGGGCCAAGAATTTTTGTTATTATTGCACCCTAACCTTTAATGATATATTTTCCTACCCTTTAGCATGTTTAAGGACGAAGAACGTAGATGTAATACATATAGAAAAGGAAATGGTTGGTTCTGATTATTGAAATCTCAAAAAGTATAAAATATGAAGAATTTATTCCTATTGATTGAAAAACAAAGTTCATGTTGAAAATCATGAATAAGCAAAAAAATATAAAATGATGGAAAATGTTATCTCAAAAGAAAATGGTGATTAGATAACATATATGTTCTCTATAATTGGATTGTAGGTATGTTCTTCTTCTTTAAGATGTGCATTTTTTTATCTGAAAACCCAATATTTTTGGAAGCCCAACCTCATTACAACCATGGAAAAGACCTCAAGATTCATGTTTCTAATATGTTTGTGATAGGAAGATGAAATGAAAAACAACTGTGATTTGTTATGATTCAGTGAAAATAGAGAGAAACACTTGCCTGTGAGCATATGAGAAGTAATTCCTTAATGAATTGTCATTTTATTGTTTTGATTTGATCCTAGATGTTGATTGTATCTATATTTTTCTATATTTTAATTTGAAAGCATCATAAATTTCTAATTTGATTTGTTGCTTAGTGAATTAAGTTGTTTGCTATTTAAATTCAAATATATTCATTTACTTTGTTTGAGGGAAAGCAAGATTCTAAGTTAGGGAGAGTGATAAGTGCCTAATTTTAGTAATATTTCATATTAAAATATAGGCAATTATGAGTACTAATTGTTAAAATAAATATAAAATAACCCTTAATTTATGAATTTATACCTTTTTACATTTTTATGATCTTTAATTGAATAAGAGCATTTTATTCCCAAATTTGGTGTTAATTTCATGTTTCTAGGGAAGAATGGAAATTTGGACTAAAGAGGAATGATATAAGCTAAACGGAGAAAGTTGGAAGGCCTGGAACGCATAAAAAGAGCAAAAAATTCCAACTCAGCACCGTAGTATCTCGCTCAACCAAGTTCATTCTCGCTTGAGCGAGAATGCTCCAGTGACGTTTTCAGAAACTGATGCCTTTCTCGCTCAAGCGAGAATGCATCAGAAAAATTGGGCTAGTTTTATGTTTTATCAAGAAGCCCATCTGTGTGACGTAGGAAGTCGCCAAACCCTAGCAAATTATGTTAAATAGGGGGGTAGAGGTTTAACCCTAGTGTGCCAAATTGAGAGGAAAACATCCTTAAGTGGTTTGTAACTAATTGGGAGAATAGAAGGTGCTAGAATATGAGTCGCTAATTCTACCATTTAGGATTGGGAGTAAATATGGTGCGGCTAGGGTATTGACATTGGTCAATGTCGCACCATCATCCTACATTCTAGAAGGTAGGTTAAGCTTCTTACCCTAAAGGACTCACATAGGCCCAATTTGATAACTACATCTCCTATTTATGCTATATGGACCTACTCTAGCTTATTATACTATTTGGACCCCTCAAGTGAACCCAAATTATTTACAACATATTATATCTTTGAAGAAGACTAGAAGGAAGAATAGTTGGTGCTCTGGTTTATGCCCATCTTCTCTGGTTGGGTCCATAAGATTCTTGGTGGGGTCTTGAATTGTTTGCTGAGATGACTACTCCCCATGTGCTTTGTCCTTTGCTTCCTTGGTCATCTTCATAGCTACTTGGTTTGTATCATCACCTTAGAGAGGGAAGAACAGCATGTTACTGACCTAGAGGACCTACTCGCCACAATAGTAAGGTACAATCTGAAGCTAAATCCTGATAAATGTGTGTTTGGAGTTGAAGTAGAAAATTTCTCGGTTTCTTGTTAATTGAGAGAGGTATAGAGACGAACCTGGATAAATGTACGACGATCATAGAAATGAGATGTCTGGCTAATATGAAGGAAGTGCAACAGTTAATCGAGCGCATGGTCGTCCTGTCTTGTTTCATATCAGCCAGTGAAGATAAAGGGTATCCTTATTTCCAATGCCTTAAGAAGAATAATCGTTTCGCATGGACTAATGAATGAGAAAAGGCTTTTTTCAAACTAAAGGAATACCTAGTTAGTCTTCCAGTTCTAGGTAAACCGACTCTGGGAATTCCTATCCGTCTATATTTTTCAATAACAGATCGAGCTACCAGCTCGGTTATTTTGCAAGAGCATAAGAAGTACTAAAATCCAGGTTCTACAAGGAATAGAGGTTTGGTATCAAGCTATCGAAAAAGATGATCTAGCTGTGGTGTTCACAACTCAGTGACTTCGTCATTACTTTCAAAGCTTCACTATGATTATAATGACCGACCTGCCCATCCGTAAGGTTCTGCAAAAGCCTAACATTGCAGGTTGGATGGTTCGTTGGACGGTTAAATTGTCTGAGTTTGACATACAGTACGAACCACGAGGGCCAATTAAAGGCCAGGTATATGCAGGTTTCATGGTAGAGCTTTCATCCAAGGACTTTCAGTTTGACCCTAATGATTTTCGATGGGTCCTTCCGGTGGATGGGTTGGCATACAAGGGAAGGGAGCAGAGCTAGAGTCATTTTAGAAGGACCAAATGGGATTTTAATCGAGCAGACTACTAAATTAGCATTTAAGGCGAGGAACAACCAAGTTAAGTACGAGGCCTTGATAGCAGAAATGTTGTTGGCAAAGGAGTTGGGAGTTCAACGCTTGTTGGCGAAAAGTGACTCACTGCTCGTAATAGAGCAAGTCATAGGCGAGTATCAGGCAAATGACCCACAACTAGCCTCATACCTCAGGTATGTCAAGATCCTAATAGCAGCTTTCTCTGCATTTGACCTTGTTCATGTCCCAGAGAACAAAATTCTCGAGCGAACCTGTTGTCTAAGTTGGCTAGCTCGGGAAAAGGAGGTCGATAGAGGTCGATAATCCAAGAGACCTTGAAATCGCCTAGGACAACCACAGAGGAGCTATCTAAAGTTGACCACTTGGAGTTCTTGCAGATCAACCCAAAACAAGGGAGAAGACATCGATCGATGATCCAAGAAACGTTCAAAGTCCCAAGAATAACCATTCATGAACTTCCCGAAGATGAACATTCTGAGTTTATGCACATTAGAACTGAACATACTTGGCTAACACCTTACAAATGGTATCTCGCTGATGGATTACTTCCCTCCGAGCCCGCAAAGGCCAAAATTATCAAGAGGGACGCAAGTCGTTATATCCTGAAAAATGGGAACCTATTTAGTTATGGTTATACTCATCCACTCCTAACCTGTGTAACTGGAGACCAATGTACCCGAATAATGTCTAAGCTTCACGAGGGTGTTTCTGGCAGCCACATCGGTGGACGAGCCCTCTCGTTGAAAATCATCTGAGTAAGGTACTATTGGCCGACGATGAAGGAAGATTGCGGGAAATATGTCCAGCAATGCGAACAATGTCAGGAGCACGCTGATTGGTGCCATGCACCAGCCGAGGAGTTGTAATCAATTTACAGCCCATGGCCTTTCCATACGTGAAAGATAGACATTTTGGGCCCTTTCTCTTTGGCCATACACCAGATGAAATACCACATCGTCGCCATCGAGTACTTTACTAAGTGGATTAAAGTTGAACAGGTTGAACATATAACTACTCACAAAGTCCAGCATTTCGTATGGAAGAACATTGTATGCCGCTTTGGAATTTCGAGGCCCTTAGTATCCAACAATGGAACCCAATTTGCAAGCCAACAATTGGGAAAGTTGTGCACAGAGCTTGGGATAAAGCAAATCTTTGCCTCGGTAGAACACCCACAAGCAAATGGGTAGGCCGAGTCGGCCAACAGGGTCCTGCTGAGAGGACTGAAGAGAAAACTGGAAAAGGCGAAAACAAATTGGTCAGAATAAATTCCAAGAATTTTGTGGTCTTATCACACCACCCCACAATCAACAACGAAGAAAACGTCATTCAGTTTAGTATATGGGTTGGATGCCATGATACTAGTGGAAGTGCAAGAAAATTCTCCTAGATTCCAAAGATTTGTCGTTGAAGAAACCAATGAAGGAAGAATTAACTTAGATTTGCCGGAAGAGGCACGTGATCATGCTCGTATAAACTCGGAAGCCTTAAAGAGAAAGGTGGAAGTGAGGCACAAGACCAAACAAAACCTCGGCAGTTCAAGGTTGTCGACTTGGTCATGAGGAAGGCCCACCCCTATCAGATCGAGAACAAGTTGTCTCCGAAGTGGACTGGTCCATTATGTGTGGTCGAGGTACTCGGAAGCGGCGCATATAAATTGGAAACCCTAGATGGAGGAGTCATCCCACGAATGTGGAATGTGGCAAATCTCAAGTTTTATTTCAGTTAAGAAGCCTAGATTTTCATTTCTTTCCTTTGAACACTATGTTTTTGTTTGAGGTGACACATTTTTCCCTCGAAAGGGGTTTTTTTAAATGATGTCACCCAATAATAATTTGTTCTTTGGAGAGATGTGTGAAATAAGTTAAATTGAATTGATTTAAACGGGTGATGTTGTCCGAGATGACGCATTGTAAGACAACCTGACTTGGGACAAATGTAGTTGCCCGAGTATAGACGCCGTGTGAGATAAGTTAACTCGAAACATTGTGTAGCAACCCGAGGTGGCACATGGTAAGATGACCTAACTCGGAACGAATGAAGTCATCCGAGTATAGGCGCCATGTGAGATGAATTAGTTTGAACAGATTAATTATCTGATTTGGCACATGGTAAGACGACCTAACTCAAAACGAATGAAGTCACCCGGGTACAGATGCCCTGTGAGATGAATTAGTTTAAACAAATGAATTACCCGAAATAGCGCATGACAAGACGACCAAGCTCGGAGTCGATACAACTATCCGAGTAGGCGCCTTACGAGGTGAGATAACCTGGAGTAGATGTAGTACTCACACTGTAAGACAACCCAACTCGTGGGAAAATGTAGTCGAAGATCATCATCCGACCAAGCCCGACCTTAAAATATTCCAGAAAATTCATGACGGTGTACCCTTTGCTTGGCTCATGAAATGGAAGGTTGCTTTGTCAACAAGAAGGATGTAAATCATAAAAAAGGTTATTCTCTTCGTTGAGAGAAAGTTTCGTTGCTTTCTGCATTTAGTTTCATTGAAGTTAACAATACCCTATTATGTTCAGGGTGTGAGGTCAGCTCGATTGACAAAACATTTTTTCTTTTCCCATGTTCAAACGCTACAATCCCATATAGGCTAATCACGTAGTACCATGATAGTCACGCTATGTTTAAACGTGAAATCATCTTGTATGGCAAAGCGTTTGGACACACATTCATGCACTATACATAAAACCTTTAGTTCCAAAATAAATAACATGTTTATAATTTCTACGTTTCAAAATGCTAAATGAACATTGGTGAAGAATTTCAGTGTCCAGCAAGTTCGAAGAACAAAGATAAGAAGTAGATACATTCCATAATAGTTTGAATTAAGAGTCCCCCACTAACTTTTCATCAACCACGATTTTGCCCGAGTCTAGATCTGAGAAGTCTATGGTGGGGTGGACAACAGTTGCCTGCTCCAAAGCAATTTCGAATCCAACGAGGTAGGATTGGGTGGCATCCTCTTTAAAAGAGTCGGTGATCTTGGAAAAATCTTCTTCTTTGTGAGTCGTCTCTTTCTTCAGGTCTTCAATCTCGTTTGAGAGTTTTCTCTTCTCTTCGGCCAAGCTTAGTCCCTCTTGGGTCTTGTCGGCCAAAGCCACACCCAAACTATTAGCTTCATTCTTGAGACGTTCAACTTCTTGCCGAAATCCACCCAAACGGTTAACTTCAGCTCAGAGGCGTTCCACTTCTTGATGAAGTTTAATATTCTCCTTAATCCTTTGGTCATCTCTTCTTTTCCGATCTTTCACCTTGACGTTGACTAGGCAAGTCAAAGAAAATGCTTGATCGAGGAGTTTCTCGACATCATGACGAAGGCAATCTTCGTCATGCTCCATCAGTCTAACCTTATCTTCACCAAGCAAGAACATTAACTCACCAAGCGCTAGAATGTTGAAGTCAGGGTCCCATAAGCTCTTCTTCTGCGAGCTTTCAGCCTCGCACTCTTGGATGGTTATAACCTCATGATTAGGGGCTCGACCATCCGAGTGTAAATGGTCGGTACGAGAAGCTACCTCTAGTCTCTTTCTTTTGAAGACAAGACCTGAGGTGGTCTGCTTGTCCTGATCAGATTGGACCCGAGCAGCACCAACTGAAGCTTTCCTCTTTTGCAATAAAGAATCCTTGTTCATGCTCGCAGATGCCCTCATTTTTCTGGTACGCTTGGCCAACTCGACCTTCCTGATGTTAGAAAGCATGTTATCTGGAAAAATAAACAAATACTTAGAGATCTTAGAGTAAGTTTTCTTTTCAAGGGCGAGAAGGGAGATATACCGATATAGGCTTTGAGAGCACTGCAGAGATATTTCTTTTTCAAAAGTGTTGGCGTGTCGAAGACGATCTTGAGATCTTCCAAGAATTCACAGATGCCTTAGTCCCTTGGGGACAGGTCTTCCAAGCGTCGAGCACTGTAGAACCAAGGATTGGGTGTCCAGTACAAAGGGAAGCCGTCTAGTAGGGACAGATCTCCTGCCGAGGCACATACTTTGATGAAACGATTTTTAAAGTTTTTATAAGATGATTGGAAGAGGGTAAGCAGACCTCTCCTAGAGGCATCATTCAAAGAAACCCACAACTGGTGACTAGAATATTTGAGTTCGATGAAATAAAGGAAGACTTCTATAGTCAGTGAAATGTCGAGCTGAGAACACAAAATTATGAAACCTCATATGAACGCCCAACTATTGGGATGTAGTTGGGCATGTGCCACGTTGATCTCAGTTAATAGCTCTTTTTTTATGATTGACAAGGGAAGGCGAAGTAGGACCTTGGGGAAAAATGTGCCGTTGAAAAAGCAAAATAGTCCGTCAAGATCCGATGACTTATCATTACACATGGGCTCTCCTTCCCTACACTCTACTACTTTCACTAAACTTTCATGTTTTTTTCTTAGACAACTTCCCGATTCCCTAAGCTCTCTAATTTTAAAAGGGTGGTATAAACAGAGGTCTCTTTAAGAAGTTCCTGTGTTGCCCAGGGATAAGTAGAACTATAATCCATCTTCGAAGACAACTAAAGCATAAACAGAGATAGAATACGAACACAGTTCAGGACAAGGCACACACAGAATGAATCGAATCGATGTAAAACTAAGATGCATTCTTAAGGTAAAGTCAATAAAATAAATGATAATCACCCAGTGAAATTAAGTGGATAAAACATACCTGGTTTTCCGGTGAGAGACGACGGTGTGAGTTGGCACGAAGAAGGAAAGAGAAGTTTTTTTAATGGAAGAAAGCTCGAGCAAGTGATGAGTTTGGAGAGAAAGAGAAATATATATTCGAAAAAGGGAAGGTGAAATGGTAGGATTTTCCCACCCTCGACGCGAGTGCCACGTGTACGCTCCATATTTAGTAAGGTAAAATGTTTTGTCATGAGACGTTTCGATAATCGCACCCCAGCTACCCCTGAGAGAAATTTCATTTCAACCGTCGGTGCAAAAGAGCCTCTTCACCTCGTAAAGCTCTGCTTGAGCCTGAAAGGTTGTGTATTGGTCGGACGTGCTCGGGTCATCGACCCAAGCACTTAAGTGTAATAGGTCGGTTAGATAGGCCCATTTGGGAGATTCCTAGCTCGACCTATGCTGAATAACGTGCCCAATGATGTGTCATGAGGTCGGTCCAGGTCTTCAACAGTCCATACTAAAAGGGTAATTAAAAACAAAACGACATGGTGAATAACTGAAGTAGTTACGCATATATATATTTCAATGTAAATAAAAGTTGTTAGGAATAATGTTGCATTGTACTAAAAAAGTAAAGGTATACATGAACGGAATATCCTTGTTGATGAAATTATATTTTTGTTGATGAAATTGTTGAAAGAATGTCTATGAGTAAAGGTAAGTTTTTCTGAGAACTCTAGACTGATATAAATTTTATAGTTTGAATGCTCTCACTGACTTATAGTCGAAGTGTGATCAACCAGTAGAGTCCCCATTCGTCACAAAGCGCTAGCATGTCGGTTTAATAATACCCAACAAAGTTGCTTCAACTCAGAGTCCACTTTCAAGTCCGACCAAAGTCAGCAAGCGAGAACAATTATATACAAAATAATTTTAATTATTTAAATATATAAAATAAATTTTATTTTAGAATAATTTCTATAAAAAAATTATTTTAAGAACGTGATCCTTAATTAGTTAAATAAGAAACATATTAAAAAAATTTAAAAACGCTACAAAAGTCCTTGTAAATAACACTACAAGAAAACAAGGATTTAGCGTGGGTAAAAAACGGACGTAAAACGCCAAAAACGGACGCATATGCGTTGGCCACAGCTCCGACGAAAAAACCTTGGAAGCAAATGACAACTAGCGTGTGCCAGCGAGTTGGACGCACGTTGTGTGGGTCAAGCCCATGCAAATCGAATAATCTGAGTGGACGCACAAGCGACGCATATGCGGCGGCTTATGCGTGGGCCAAACCCACGTAGAATCGCTATGCGTCGGGTTTCGCCGACGAAAATGGAAAAAAAAAGAAAAAAATAAAATATATATATATATATATATATATATATCAGAATTTGCATGGGCCTAGCCCATGCAAAAGTCGACGCATGTTAAAAAAAAACTGGTGTGGGCCTTGGCCGACGCAAAAAGAGAAGGAAAAAAAAAGCAATTTATTTTGTTTTCTAACTTGTTTACTTGTAAAAAATAAATACCAACCAAATCACATTCAGACTATCATTCACAATACATCCACAAACACATCCAAAGTACAAAAATAATACAAATAGTTAAACAAATTCTTTGATCCATTCAAATATTCAAAATGATATGAATACTTAAAAAAATATTACAATTAAAATTGTACTTTATTAATCCAAAATCTAATAATCAACTATATTCCATGATTCTAAGTTAATTTTATATACTATCACGAAATGACTCATATTTCTCAAATTGCTTATGATACTCTCTTTCGGTCTTTAAAATGAATTTCTTAGTTCAGTCTCTTACCTTGACAATGGACTAGGGTTATTAACTTATAATCCAAAATGTAATCATGAACTCTATTCCATGATTTTAAGTTCATTCTATATCACACCTAGTCGAAATTTACTTATTTATGTTACATTTATTAAGAACTAAGTCTACTAAAATTACTATGTCAAAGACCTATTATTTAGTACATTGGAAAGCTGTATTAACACACTTATAAGGAATATTGCATGTGTCATCTCGTCACTTAAAACTTACTATATTATTATGTGCTTCAGTTGGAAAACATCAATTTCTTTTCGAGATCATACTCAGTAACTATAACAATGACATTTATAAAGCATGTAGTCAATTTTGGAACACTTTGGATATTTTAGCAATCTAACAATTAAGAATAAGTTACTTACTCACGTATTTAGTCTTAATATGTTTGTATCATATACATTTTCGCTAATTCTTTAAGATGATCTTATGTTTCATTTATGAGAAGTAACATCTTTAAAATTACAATGGATATCAAAATAGAATTCCTAGTTTATTCATCCATTGCATACATATAACATTTACATTTATTTAAGTTACTAATCAAAAGTTTTATCTACCTTTTTTTTTCTTAAGCCAAATAAAACATTTTTACATAAAATTGATTCTCTATTTTTAAATACATATTACATATTACATTTTGCATTAATTAATTACTTCATCTTGAATTTATATTCTTAAATTTATGTATATTTTATATAATATTTACAAAATTTAAATAAGCATTTTTTTACTATTTTTTAATCAATTATTATTTTTCTACATGTTTTCAAATCTTTATAACCTTTTTAAGATAACTTCTTTTAAATAATTTCAAAATTAAACACTTCATCAATTTAATAAATTTAATTTAACTAATTTATATCATTATTTCAAAAATAAAATATTTATGACAATATATAAATCAAATAAATTTAAAATAAATAATCTTTAAAATAATAAATTATTTTATATAACATTTAAATAATTTAAATATGTCTTTTCTTTTATTCAATTAATTTTAAATCAAACACTTAATTAATTTAATAAATTTAATTTAACTAACTTATATTAAAAATTTAAAAATTAAATAATTTATTATAACATTAAAGAAATAATTTTAAAATAAATACAATAAAGAATTAAATATTAAAATATTTCTTATACTGTTATACATTAAATAAATTTAAATAAATAAATTTTAAAAACCCAAAATATAAACATGCGTGGACCGTGATCGACGCAAGCCGACGCATACATTACAGTATGCGTGGGCCGTAGCCGAAGTAAAATGGATTTTTAAAAAAAATAAAAGTAAATCATTAGGTACGTGGATTTTCCGTCTGTTTGGCCGATGATATTTGTGTCCACAGTTGGCCCACACAAATATTTGACAGCTAAATTCTCGTTTTCTTGAGGTGAAATACACCGCAATAAAAATTAATTGTATACCAATCACCATTAATGTTATTACAAAAACTGGTATTCTTTAATGTCCCAAATATCCATTGTTTGTATTGAATTATGTTTATCACCTCCAAAGTAATTTAAGAAAAATACCTCTTTTATATTAAAAAATTATTTATTCCTTAAAAATCCTAAATTTTTCTGCAAGAGTCAATCAAAATATAAAAAAAATACTAATGAAACAAACAGGTTAAAAATAAATAAAAAACAAATTAAATTAAATAGATTTATGTTGGCGTAAATTTATGCTATCGAATCCTCAGTGATGAAATAATATAAAATAAATATTGATAATAATTTATGCACTAAGGTTTTGAGAATTAAATCTTATATATCTCAGTCTTTAGATTCATATGAATACTTTTTAATTTAAGGTATTTTTTCTCTCCCTATATATATATATATATATATATAAGTACTTTATCCATAAAACGCATGGATTTATTAAAATTAAAAAAATCAATTATAATATTAAGAAAAGAAATTAAAATACAATTTTGAAATACACTATCATTCCTGCAATTAATAAGATATTTATGTAATTAATAATAAATGAAAGTTGAAATTAGATGTAAAAATAATAATTTGAATTAATAGGTATGAAATTTTCTACACCTAAATAACATATAAAAATATTTTTGTTTCTGTAACTGTCAAATTTTATTTAAGTGTTGACTACCTGAAATATAAAGTCAATATATTTGAAATAAGTCACTACATAGCATTTAAACAATAAAGTTGTAAAAGCAAATTGACAAACAAAAGCACATACATTTGTAGAATGTAAATATCAAAATATACATGTATCACTTTTGAATACATGAAATTATTGAAAAAATAAATTTGAAACAAAAAATATAAGATCAATCAATAAAGAAGTCGTAAAATATATCCAAAAAATGTGTTCTAAAATAACAAACTCAGAGGAAGTATAACATATAACACATAGAAAAGGAAATTTCTACCTATTAATTTCAACACTGAAAATTGATCAGATTCATTCACATAACTTGCAACTGGCAAAACATAATAAAACCAACAAACAATACCAAGTAAAATAGATTGAACCAACAAACAATACCAAGTAAAATAGATAGATGTTTTTCTTTAGTTGTCATAACTTGAAATACTTATTTTGTCCTTTTTTTAAATTATTGATTTACTTTTAATTATTTTTAAAAATAAAGAAAATAATAAAACATAAATACTCTTCCACTTAAAATAATTACAGACTCCTTATTATAATATAATTACGATTGGTCCTTTATTAATGAAAATTTAAAATTTATATAATTTTTAACATTATTTTATTCAAAATGATAGAGTGTACATTAAATATAAAATATAATAGTACATAACTCTTCATTTAAATAAATATACGAAATTAAAATTAATATAAATATGAAATTTTAACTTATTAAAATAAAATAGTATAATAAGAAAGTGCAAAACACTGAATCACAATGCCGCTATATTTTCGCTGGCGAGTGTTATCAGTTTCAACGTTAAAAACGTTGTATATAATTATCATTAAAAAAATACTTACACTATTTTATCCTTAACCTCTCACCTCTCACCCCTCAGTCAAGATATAAGAAAAATAGATTCTCCATAATTAAGGAGGTTCAAAATCTTCATTTCAAATCATGTCACAACAATCTTATTGGTAAAAGCATGTCTTATTAACAAATAGTGCAAAAACAAAAAATTGAACAGCAATTAAAACATTAATAATGTTATCTTATGAAATTATAAAGGGTGTTGACAGTAAAGTGAACGCATCCACTTTCCACACCGAAAAGGCATTTGATATTTTGGTCATTCGACTTGTCAACAATTATGTTAGATTCACTTCAAATTTTAGTAAAATAAATTCATAATAAATAATTATATTGAAATGATTGATCATTATCTAAATAAGATTTAAGGAAATATTAGATTTTTTTATCGAAAGAAATCATAGAAAATTTGTAAATAGACACAATGATTGTAACAACTATGACCAAAATATAATCTCTAACTTAAAGTGTCTTTAGAATACCACCCCTTTGCCTATCTAAAAGACGGAAAGAACCGAAGAGCGAAGAAAATGTCTAAAAAAACTTGACAGAGAATATCTATTTGAGTTTCATAATAAATGTTTCCTTACTAATTCGACAAATCAAGAGAAGAAAATCAAGAGATGAAAATCAAGATAAGAAAATCAAGAGAATAAAATCAAAAGAAAATCAAGAGAAGAAAATCTGTTGAACTTTACTCCCACAATTCGACAAATCAAGAGAAGAAAACACACACATCCATAATAAGAAGAACTATATAAGAAGAGGGATTAGTAGAATCCAACAGAAACAAATAACACTTTCTCTGCTCTCACGACACTGTTCAACCAAGAGAACTTTGAAGAACCATTTTCTTCTTCAATGCGACCACCGCGGAAGACGGTGAATTTCCGCCACGGCGACAAGGTGGAGGTGTGCATCAACGAGGAGGGCTTCCTCGGCTCCTACTACCTCGCCACGGTTGTGTCGCGCCTCGACAACGGCCTCTACATCGTCCGCTACGACACGCTGCTC
>Ga0123342_1006328_pt1 | contig 16500 bp, 6 predicted proteins | sample Turbeawhitnodule_FD_89960 | JGI IMG/M metagenome (GOLD analysis project Ga0123342, IMG submission 89960) | Root nodule microbial communities of legume samples collected from Mexico - Turtle bean Mexico white nodule | ecosystem: Host-associated > Plants > Roots > Nodule | place: Mexico: Nepantla... | reverse complement strand
TTAAAATTATTTAAATAAAATAAAAATATATATATATTTCTCAATCTAACAGAAACCACGAGATAAAAGAAACCAAAGCTTGAAGCAAAAATTGAGATAACGAAGAGAAAAAAAATAATCAAAAAAAAAAAAAAAAAAAAAATAAAAAAAAAAAAAAAAAAAAGAAGAATCGTGTTCAATTAAATTTTGTTTCAAGTTTAACAGAAGCATTCCTTTCTCGTACACATGAGAGAACAAGAGATGGGTGCAATTTAATCTCTAACCATCAAGGTGTCAGGTAATGAAAGCAACTAGGTTAACATCTCAAACAGAATGGCTTCCAAAACCAGAATTACCCGTCAGATTCTCTTGGAGCCATTTCGAGTTCTTGGGGCTAATGTGACTGTCCCACCACCATGAATACATTCTTCTAGAATCAGCATGGGACAGAGCCGCCATCACTCCAGCCAAGTAAACCAACACCAACACTGTGTCTTCTGGTGTTGAAACAACTTAATCCACAAAAGTTCAATGAAGTGTAACCAGGACCACGCTAACACTGATTACAGTCTCTCTTGCTGCTACCATATAGTCACTGGAATAAACAAAAAAAAACAAAGTAATGCAAATGTTTCAGTTTCAGAAAAATCATAGACACGCCTTTTCTCTCATCAAAGCAAAAGTAAATGTTCAGAAACAGCACCAAAAACAAAATAAATAAAAAAAAAGGGAAAAGAAAATACCAGTTCAGTTAAACTCTGAAGTTCCAAGAGTGAATGAATCAATAAGCATCTGAAAGACCAGAACTAGTCCTGATCAAACACAAAATTTCAATTAGAACCACAGGGAAAAAAAGGTAACAGAATTTGGCTTGTAAACAGAAACATAAATTATGTCAGAAAATACAAAAAAAAATTTCTCCATGAAAATCATTCATGAACATGAGATTTCTACACCATGTAATTCAAAACATGACCGGTCAAGAAGGTTGCACTCATAGTTAAGAGATCAAGGCTCAAAACCTGCAACATAAAGCTCATAATTCAGGTAACAAGTTACTCACCAAAACAAAAAACAAAATTCATACGTAGGACATTCGGTTTCAATTAACAGCAACGGCAATGAACAACTTCAACTGCTTTTCTTCACTTTTTCTTTTTTATTCCATTTTTCAGAGTCACCCCATGTTGCTTAGATCTCTATTTTGCGGACAATGTTGTTTGTGTTCTATGCTTGTTTTTCTCTCTCTCTCTCTCACTTTCTTTCTCAGCTTTGCTTTTTATGCAGTATAGGTTGGTGGTACTGTCTCCCAGGGTCTCAGAACTGTTAAAGTGGAAAAGAAAACAAAATCATAACAAGTTGGCAAAGAAAGAAAAAAAAAAAGGAAACATGGGTATTAAGAAAGAAAACAAAACAAAAGTTAGCATAATCAAATTACATTTATGAGTACTAATTTAGAACCTGAAGCTGACATTGATTACATTAATTTGGAATATTGAAAATGAAAACAAACAGGAGATTGTGGGATAAGTAACCGCAATTGAATTTGATTCCGTTACTAACAATAATCATATGATCATACTAAAATAAAAATAGAAAATATGCAATTATTTGTTATATTAAAACATTAAAAAAAGTATCTAAGTACTCCTTAAGCACTCATGTGTCAAAATTCTGATAAAAGTAGTATGAAACTTAGTTGCGTGTATTTTACGAGGAGATGTATAATTTGTTTTTGTTAGCGTTACAAAAAATTTCAAATATGTCAGCGGACATTAGGGTGAATTTATTCCTATTATATATAATGTAATGTAATAATAGCATTTTGTTGCCGTTGCAGAATGGTGCATCACTGTGTCAACTATGAAAATGTGGAAAAAGTAACACTATTATTATTATGATTACTACTGTGTGCCAAAAAGTAATGGTTGTACCAAACCAAAGTCATACGCTCCCACATTTAAAATCCAAAAAAAAAAAATACGTAGTTACTTGCTTTTTCTCTTTTTATTTCCTGAATCCCATAAATATTTTTTTATATTAATCAAAATTATTCATTATGCAAGAGATCTAGGAATAATCAATAATCCTCTACTTGTCTTCACGAAGGTATGGTCATGAGTAACGGCGAAGGTAAGTCTTCGAATTTTTCATACTCTGATTGGTGTCTCGAATTTATTGTTTGTATGAGGTCAATTAAAGCCAATATAAGTTAGGTGTATGTGTAGTTTTTAGTGGTAGCTCGGTTCTACACGGCTTCTCAGTTTTGTGGTAGTGTTAATTGAGTTGCACTTGTTGGTAGTTTGTTTGTGTTCTTGCGGTTAGGGTGGAGGTGTCTTCTAGCCTCTTGTATAAGGGTTGAGATATTCCTCAAATATTTTTATTAATTATTCTTTTCTTGTTGATAATTTTTTTTTTATTAATTAATATTTGTCATTATATAATTGTGAATGAGACAAGACGAATATAGATATATTAATTCGTCTCTCATTAGTTTTTGGTAACTTAATTTTTAAATTCATATAATTATAATTTCTTCGTTATTATTCAGAATTGATTTAAAGATATGCTTTTTCATTTTTAGTATTAAAATAATATTGTTTTTCCTTTACTTTGCTTTTATTATTTTTGTAAAAGAAATTATTTAATAAATTTTGTTGTAGCTATTGACGCAGAATATGTCCATTATTCATCTAAATAAAAATAAGACACAAATTTTATAATTTTTAAAAATGATAAAAATGAGTAAAAAAATTACTTTAAATAATCAAACTCTATCTCCAGTGCTATGTACTTAAATTCAAGAAGATAATAAACTCCTACAACTTAAAAGATATTCTGTCACCAAGAAAATTGAAACATATAGTTCTACATGTGCCTTATTTAGATTTAGATTATATCTCGTATTCATTTATTAAAACACAACTTTATGCCTAATTTGAATATGTATTCTGCTATAGAAACATGTTTCATTTTGTTTTTGGTAGAAACATCTTATAACACAACTTTCCCTAATTTCAATATGTAGTCGATGGATTGTAGAAATTGTAAAATCCACTAACGTAAACATAATTAATTACACAAGTTAAATATCATTTTGCAAACAATCAGACCACGCATATTATTGTGATTAAAAAAGATTTTACATTTCTACTAGGAATAATTTTAATGGAAATTTAAATTAAACTTAAAACACAAATTATGATTAACAAATATGTCACGTTATTACTTAGATAAATTATAAGAAAAAATTCAATTAAATTTACACTTTAAATTTAAAAATTAGGTTTATGCCTAATTTAATCTAGTGTGTGATGGATTGAATATTATAATTTGATATTTGATGTAGACTCTCTAACATATATCATTAAACTGAATAATGAACATCTCAAATATTTAATTAGATATTTATGAGTAGTTTAATATAAGTATGATAACAATGACATAATCTTATAAAACATACTTTTTAGGATAGATTAAATGAATTCATTACCATCTTAATAAGTGAGTTTATCTTGTAAAATAAGGATTGCATTTCATTTATATATTATTAATTTAAAACATTCATTAAAATTAAGTTACTAGTTGTTAATTTTATTAATGCAATTTTCTTTTTCCTTTCAAATAAAAAATAAAGTTAAATTGCCAATATATGTTTCAGTAGTATGGACACAAAAGCTTTTTAATTAAAATATAAATAAAACTAATGTAAAAATGTGTGTGGTCACAAATTACCTTAAATCAATTATATAATATAAGATTATAAAAGTATAGTTTGTATATATCTACACAAGTTTCATCTAATATTGAACATTTTTGCTTATTTTACACTATTTTTTAATAAAATAATTCCATATATTTAATTTTTTATTATATTCCTATTTTACTTGTGTATATAGTACGGATACACAAACTAGCTAATAATAATAGCAATAAATATATATATATATATATATTGATTTTTAAAATTTTGATTACTAATTATATGTTAATTTAGAAACTATTTAACAATAATAGAAACTAATTTAAGAATATTTTTTTTTTAGTTTCTAAAATAGTCTATAATTTAGTTACTAACTAATTATTTTTGTCTCTAAAAATTGGTTTCTATTTCATGATTTTCTTATAGTGGATGTGTTCAATGAACTTTAGAACCAAATTAACTTAAAAGAATGTGTATAAGTAAACATATTTTATTGATAGTTAAAACTTTGGTCGTTAATTACATAGTAATTTAGAAACCATTTAACAATAATAGAAACTGATTTAGAAACTACAAATTTTTTTAGTTTTTAAAATAATCTTCAATTTAGTTATATCTAGTAACTAATTATTTTTTTTAAAAAAATTAATTTTTATTTCATGATTTTTTTGACTTTTTTTCACATTTTTTCTCATTAGTAAATAGACTTTGTTGCTGGTGTAATTTAACAATAAATTATTATTTATCATAAATTGGTTTATTTTTATAATAATTATTTGAAAATTATATCTGCCCTGATTTTTTGATAGATTGAGAAGGTAAAAAATCCTTTGTATAAATGCACAAAAGTTAAACTTCTTTAATATTCCTTACATTTTTTTTAAATTGTGGTTTATATTTTCCTCCAACTTTTTAACATTTGTTCAAAAATAAATAATTTAATTTATTAAAATAAATAGATTTCTTATTTTATTTCGTCATTATCAAAATAAAAATATTGACATTCTTTAAAAAATAGTATAATATTTCCATATAATTTTTCTTAATTGTATTCTTAATATTCATGCACTAAAATAGAAATAAATTTTGTAAATTTGATTGAATATTTAAATCATTATATTTTTAAAAATATATTTTTCTACGAACAGGGGATATTTATTTTCAAAATTTTCAAATAAGTGTAGTTTTAAATAATAAATTAATTTTAAAATTATGAAATTAAATTGTAGTTTTTCAAACTCTAAAAAAAATTGTATACCACATGCAATTTATATAAGTAAAAGAAAAAAAAAAGTTGTAACCTAATGATGGTAAGTATATAAACATAGAATAATAAGATAAGTAGAAGGTATTAAGGGAGAAAGTGACAAGTGTGAATAAGTTAAAAAAACAATTGTAACATTTGGCAACATCACTCTTGTCACACGCTGCCCCAGCAAATTCCTTTGTCCCATTAGGAAAGCCACACGAGTTTCTCGTGTGAGAAAATAATATACTTTCAACATTATTGTTATATATAGAGATTAAATTATATTTAACTCACTAATAATTAATATACTTAAATATTATTTGAATAAAAATATATATTAATTTTTCTTGTAATTAATTGTTGTTGCATTAAAAAAATTCAAACACTACGAGAATCGAATATATTATATGGATCATTCTTAACTTTTATTATCATTCGATATTACATTTGACTAAGGACTTGTTTGTAGCGTACGTGAGAATTAAATTATTTAATTATTTTATTAAGTTAAAATTAAATTTTGAATACATTTTTAAAAGGTGATTCCAAATTATTAATTGTGGTATAAAAAACTCCACTTTAACAGAAAAAAAACATGTGTAAAGTTGAAAAGGAAAAAAGTTGTTAAAATTAATGATAAATTAAAAAATTTCATTAGAAAAAATCAGTTATACATTTTAGTTATTATTCCAAATATACTGTTTATTTTCAAAAACTTTTGAAATACAATATGATATAATGAGATATGAATAAAATATTAAATTATAACCAATATTATATTGTGTTAGAAAATATTAAATATGTTTATTGTACATTTATTATAATTATAATGTGAAATTGATTTTTGTTTTTAATATAAATTTTAGATCTAGTGAATATTTATAGTATAGAAACTATTCGAAAGAATCTTTATCAATTTCTTTACGTAATAAAAGAATTTTCAACCGGAATTATATTTTCTCATGTAATTTTTTTTTAATAATAACTCATTTTAATAATTTTTTTTTTACTATAAGTATATAAGTATCCAGTACTAAAAATTTTAAAGTTTTTTTTTATGTATTTAACCTTTAAAAGAATTATTTGAAGAGTGGATTCATTTAAATGTGTATTTTGAATGAGTTGATAGGTTTGAAATGTTATTTATGCAAGCTGATCTACTGAGTTAAATTTGCTTTATTTTTTCTAAAATATTTTAATTTTATATTATAACTTGTAAGATGAATTTTAAAATATTTAATATTAATTTTATATATCTCACTTATATATTACATACCTATTCAAATTCGTGAATCCTCTAATTCATAGAGTTAATGATAAAACAATTATAATTGGTAGAGAAATTACAACGGAACAATTACTGATAGATTATTTATAATTTAAAAACTAAAATATTTATATGAAATCAGATTATTTAAAAAATTCCTTTATGATTAATTTTTTAATGATTTTGTTGTTTGAATAATAAAATTTATCATCATGTCAATTAATCTCAATTATTTTGTTCTAAAATATATATGTTTTATTACTTTGGTTTCAGAAATACTCATTTTCACTTTTAAAAACTCTAAAATACTTATCTGATCTTACTTGCTAATAATCTATATTATTTGTGTACTCGTCATAAATAATCAGCTTCCTTAGCTTTGAAATCATAATTTATGTCAGTCAAAATTGGGGTGTGAGATTGGTTTGGTTTAATTACGCGTTACTCAAAGAAAAATAAATTATAAACTTAAATAGTTTTTCTCTCTTTCCCCGTGTATATTTTTTAAAATATCACGCTATTTGTTGAATAAAAGAAAAGAAGTATCAACAGCAATTAATTATTAACAATTTATTCTGTCTATAAATGAATAAAGTTTTGTGATTCCAATACTATTTATTAATTTATAAAGGTTTTGCTTTATATGGTATGAGATGAAGTGCGCATGTGTGCTTGTGAGCTCAATGGCACGCGTAGATCATATAATAATCATACTCTTCAAACTTTTGTTCTTGTTGTTTGAAAATAATCTTCTAACTTCACCTTAACGTTTGTACCATGATTCTGCGTTGTGTAGGATACAAGGTTTTCACTGTTTCAAGTTATAACTACCATAAGTACATGTATGGTTCGCTCTTAAAACCCACCTAAAACCTAAAAGTAAACTTGCTTCCATGAAGAGGCCAAACAAACAGGGTGTAGCCTTGTAAGTTTAGGGTCATTTTGTACACTTTTTAAGCAATATTACTAACTAAAGTAAGTACCAACTAGGAGGTGTTTGACCTTATCACACAATCACATGACCAATACATGCACCTATTTAAAGTTTAGGCATCTCCTTATTATTAAATTAAATTTAAACAAATAAATTCCACAGTTGGCTTATCTTGAAAGTAGGCTAAAAATGATGACCCATGTGACTTGTGAATAAAATGAGTTGTCTCATAAAATAAACTTTCACCTTTTTTTATAATCTAAAACATTGAATTAATAGTGAAGGTTTAGGCTGCAATATTTGAAAGAATGAAGGGCCAAAACATGGTTGTTGAATCTAATCAGTTTAAGTAAATGCAAGTAAACCAAACCTTCTCAAATTGACACCTTGAGTAAGAAAAACACTGTTTGGCTCCACACCTCCACAATCAATGCTCCAAAAATTATTATGGATGTTAGTAAATCTTTTTTTTCACTTTTCGTGATGATTGAATCACATTTGATTTATCTGTGAATATTTATAACTTCTGATGTAGTTTAAGCAATTGTAACTCATTGTAGTATTTTTTTTTCTGTTTAATTTTTATGCATTTAGAGTGGATAAACTTTTACACTCATAATCATAATATTGCCTATATACTTTACCCCTTTTTTTCTTTTGCAAGTTTAACAACTATGCTTTATAAAAATAAAATAAAACCTTTACATTATTAGTTAATAAAAAGTTATTGATAATATACATGATTAATTAGATAATTATTAGAATCAATTTATTATATATGATTACGTAACTACGTAAAGTTACTTTACACTATAATATAATCTATTTTATTTTCTTAAGAAAAGAAAGAGATACTTTATTTCAATAATGTAAGTGTGAGCATTTATTAGAAAAAGAACTTGCAAAAATCAAGACTATTCAATATGTCAATAATTTTGTTTTGAAATATATAAACATAACAAATTAATTTGAATTTGTGAGTATTTGATAAATCTTGACTATGACAATTTAATTTGAACTTGTGAGTATTTGATAAATCTTGATCTAGTTTTTTGCGGAAAAATAAATTTTATGTTAATTTTATTATTATTATTATTATTATAAAATAAATATTCATATTTTGTTTTATACTTTTTAGTTCAATAAAAGTGATTTCTTGTTTGCACGTATTTTCAGGTACAATAGACAATCAGAATTATGTAAGTTACGTGTGTATTGAAAAAAATTAAATTTTTATTATTTATTAAATATTAAGATATTTGAACCCTAAGTACTCATATATCTTAATATATAAAATTAAAAAGAGTATATCAGTAAAAAAATGTATTTAATTATTACAATACATACATACATGTTATACAGAACTCTATACAAATTTAAATTTTTTTCAAAATATTCTTAATACATAATTAAGATTTATATAAATACAAATAAATACAATTCAAAATAAAATCATAAACTTATGCATATATATATTAGTATTTGCTGGAGTACCATGATTATAAAGTTAAAAAAAAATTTAATAGAAATATTTTTATAAATATTAATTTAAAAATTATTTATTAATAATATAAATTAGTTTAAATATTAATAATTTTATGGACAAATACTGTTTGGAAAACAACTTTACTCTTGTTGGTCTTGCTTGTTGTTTCTTTTGGTTGTCAAAGTTTTTGCCTCCATATGCATGGTTGATGCACGAGAGAAAGGAAAAGTTGTGTAAGTTTTTTTTTTTTTTTTTTTATGCTTTCTTTAACTGAGAACAGATCCAGAACGAATGCAAGAAATGAAAAGATATTAGAAATAGAGTTATTTGAAGTGAAAAGACAAGACACTGAACAAAAAATAAGTTAAAAAAATAGTGGAAAATTAAAAGAAAATTAATTGAATAAAAAAAATTTAGTTGATTTGATTAATATAAAAAAAATAACTAAATAATATATAAATTATAAAATAATATATAAATTATAAAATAATATAGAAAAATGAAAATAGGACTGATTTATTATGAAATAATTATTCTATAAATTAAAAATAATAGTAGGAATTATTTAATTTAAAATTTAATTTATTTAATAATTAATTACAAAAAATTTATTATATTTCTTCACAAATTAATTTAAAAAGTAAAAATATAATTAAATTAAATCACGAGTTAATTAATTAAATTTAAAATTTTTCATAAAATTAATTACTTATTATTAAAATAATTATATTAAAAAATACCATAATTTAAATTAATTAATTAATTATAACAATACATAAATATAATTATTTTTTTTTTAACGTCATCCCTCATATGTAAATATAATAAAATATTTATTACATAATAAATTATTTAATATAGTTGATTATGCTTATTTTTTCGATTAACTTTACGGATTTCCGTGTAGAATTATATCTTTTTTTATATTTTAAAAGTCTATTTTTCTATTTTTCTTTGTATTTTTTCGTTTTTTCAGTTTCCATTGTTGGAATGAAAGAGTGCAAAAGAAAAAGAAAAAGTTATTAATGTGCTCATGGGTCGACTCTTTGGCTTACGTAAGAAGTTGAGCAGTTGTGTGGTCATGGGTCGATTCTAAAGTTTATTGTGTAGTCATGGACTGACCCTGAAGCTTCTTATGTGGTCATGGGCCGACCCTAAAGTCTCTTTAGCTTACGCCAGAGGTTGAGGGAGGGGCCGATCCAGTTATTTATCTTAGTGATTGGTGTTAAGAGATTACCGTTACAGAATATGAGTAATGAATAGTTAAGTAATAAAAAATGTTACAAAGAAAAAGAAAAGACGAGAAGAGTGAAGATCGAAGAAAGGTATAAAAAGAAAGGGAGACCAACTAAGAAAGGGAGAAGAAAAACATAAAAAATTTAGAATGATAAAAAATTAGAATGTGAAAAAATCTTGATGTTCTAAAATAAAGGGTTATTTATCTTATGTAGAAAAGATATGTAAATATGAAAAATGAAATAAAAATGACCAATTGTCTTCCCTTCTTCCCTTTTTAATCACTTCAAAATAGTGTTTTTTTTCAAACTGAAGTGACAATTGCCTGTCTATCAGTATTGTCCTATGCTCAGCCAAGTTTACCCACCTCTTGCAATTTCTATCTTTCTTTATTTGACGTTTCAACAGTAAAAAATAAATTTTCTATTATTTTTAAAATAAAATATTATAATAAAATAATAATTTTTAGGTGTAAAATTATTAAAATGAAACTGGTAAGAAGTATCATTTCTCTTTTTTTTTTCTCCCTCATTTTCCTATACAAACAGTCTAAATCTCTAACTTGAACCTATTCAACTATCTTTTTAATTGATAAATATAGATGGATGGTGTTGGTGACAGTGAGATGTGAATGGTGTAGGAAAGAGGAAAGAGATTCCCAACTTTATAAAAGCAGATCCAACAACAACTCTTTTTTCTGCTTCTTTTGTAAGACTTACAGTAACAAACTACACCACAGTTACACAAACTTCTATATTTTTACATTCGTCATTTAACTGATTTTTTTTCTATAAAATATTATCATTCAATCAACACTTAAACAAAAATAAATTGAAATTAAAAGTGTTTTATAGAGAAAAATTGAATACCTAAATTCAAAACATTTAAAGTAGTTAAGAATAAGTGTGCTCTTAACCTAATTTGTGATCCTCTTCCAGCAACATATTACATAATATATATGGATGCATTCCTAACTTTCATATCTTACCGTTATGATTATGTCTTAACTGAGTATTTAAGACTAATTATTCTGAATTTTAAATTCCATATCATAATCGGGTCAGATCCAAAATCGGATCAGATCCATCAGATCCATATCCTTACAAAAAACAGCAAAGAAAACATATAATTTGAGTTGAGTTTAGAAAAACATAAACAGAGTTTTATGTATGTATTTGATAAAAATAACATAATTAAATTTTGAGAGTGAGGAGTGGGAAGATGAGGCGCTAATGACGGTAAAGTAATATTAGTGTAAAATTTTGTTCGTGGTTGGGGCATTTCATCATAAACCTTTTAACGTCAATTCGCAGATCTAAGTGTCTCTTTTTATTCGTTATGATTGTCAACTACAATGCTTTTCTTTAGATTACAGATGAATCAGAAATATAATAAAAATGTAATTTGAGATAAATAAAAAAGAAATAGATCTGATTGAGATCTACCCTCAAACTTATACTTTGGTAAAACTCCATTTAGCGTATGAAAATCATATGACTTTAATTATTAAGAAATAAAATTAAATTTAATCCAACTTTATAAAATTAACTTATAAAATAAAATTACCTTATAAAACTACTCTCATTATCATAATCTTAAAGAAAAGGTTTCCACTGAGAGGATTTTCGGAGAAAATGTTGCTGTAAAAAAAGACGGATAGACTTCCACTATGTAAAAAATAAGGTCGGTTATAAACTAGTTATTGGTGGATTTTGTTGATTATGGGTTGACTATATATCAAGTTACGCATCTTTAATAATTCTTCAAGAAATTTTTAGATGATGTCGATTCTATGAAGGCCATAAAATAAATTTAAGAAAATAATCTAAAATAATATTATAAGTTAGGAAAATTTGAGTCACTCAAACTTCTTAAAAGAAACAAGTATGAAAATCATCACTCATTAATTATTGCTAATTGAGACGTTACACACTTAAGTTATTTTTTTTAAAAAAACTTTACTTGGATTAAAACTAGATAAAGAGAATAAGAATATTACACTGACTCACCAAAACTAGACAAAGAGAAGAAATATATTACATTATTTACTTGAATATAATAACCTAAGATAAGAATTCTTTATAAAAATCTTCATTATGGTTAAAGTTTCATTATAATCAAAATGAATACATAAACTCTCTTTTTAAAAAGAGTGTGGTAAGAAGGAATTGGAAAGAAAAAAAAAAACTTGCCTTCTTAAGCTTTATTTCCAAACAAAGCATACAATAGATTAATATTAGAGACAAGTAGTTCTTCTCTTTTCCCCAAAATTTCAAGTGACATTCAAAAAACAAAAATGAGTATATTTTTATTCATTTTTAGGATCACATAAAAAAGCGCAAGAGATATTGCACAACGAAACATAAAAATCTCGTCTACATTTGGAAGAAGATACAATGGTGTAAGACCAGCTCCAACACATAAATAAAGAACTACAACAAACCCTCACAAACTAGATGATAAAAAAAAAGACCAAAGATCGAGCATACATAAACAATTCTCACAAGCACGGATGAATAATGAACCATTCCACCACATTACATGATGGTTCATAGGAAACATTGATCATATAGAGCTAATTTACTATAATAAAAGCAGTTCCACTCTCCCTTTCTCTCTTCTCTCTCTTCGTCTTTCCCAATCTCCGCGACTCCTCGACAATCCTTATCTTTAGCCGTGCGAGCAGGAAGATGAATAGAGGGGGTACTCCTTTCTTCTTCTCTAACTTTCCCTTTGATCTCAAAGAAACAGATTTGTGGAAGATTTTTAGAAGATGGGGGAGGGTGAGCGATGTTTTTATATCTAGAAGATTGAACATCAAGAAGCAAAGGTTTGGTTTTGTTAGATTCCAGGGAGTACAAAATATTAGAGAATTGGAGAACCAGTTGAACACAATATGGATTGGAAGTTGGAAACTATATGCTAATAGACCAAAATATAACAAGTTAGCAGAAACAAAAAAGGAATGGAATGAAAAGCTGAAAGAAAAGGAAATTGAGTTAGAGAAAGTGGTTAAAAAAGAATGGAGGGTAAAAGGAACAAATTCCTACGCAAATGTGGTCAAAAATGGAGATAGAAACAGAGCAAAATCACTGAACAGGGCAAACATAAATGCTATACACTTTAAAGTGGAAGAAACACCAAGAGAATGGTTAAAAAATGCTATATTGGTAGGGTTTCGGATCTAAGCAAAGTATCAGGTTTGAATGAAAGCTTTATTTTGGGAGGCCTTAGCTACATAAAGGTTAAATTTATGGGCGGTTTTCATGTCTTATTGATGGGCGAAAATGAAACGAAGGTTAAAGAAGCCATAGAGGAAAACAAAGAATGGTTCGAAGATTTGTTTGACACCATTATCCCATGGGAAGATCAATTTGTAGTGATGGATAAATTGGTTTGGGTGAGATGTAGGGGACTATCGTTGAAACTATGGAATACTGAGTGCTTCAAACACATTGTTGCGTTACTAGGAACACTGGTTGAGGTAGATGAAGCAACAATGACATTGGACGAATTAGAATATGCAAGGTTTAAAGTTAGAGTATTAGTGAGTTGTGAGGCAAAGATAACTAGTTATATGAGAATCAATGAAGTCCTGTATCAGATATCAGTGGAGGAAGAATGCATAGTTCCTGAATACAACCTTTGTCAATGTCATGGGGGCGAAACATCTGACGGAGATGATTCTGAAGTAGATTCAATGGAGTCGCATGCATCAGGGCGTTCGGAGAATGGGGTTTTCGAAGATACAAGAAAGATTGAAGCGGAGGAAAAATGGTGGAAACGAGCAAGACAAAGCCACCGCTTGAACAGGACCGCCAGCGATCTGAACCATTATCACTACTACACTATTGCGACCCATTTTCGGCAAAACCCCTAGGGGCTACATCTGCACATAATCTCTGCCTACTCACAAAAAAGGAAAACATAGGGCCTGCAACATCAACGACTATAAGCAGGGCTGACAAGGTAAAGAAAAATGGGCTTTTAGAAATGGCCCAATGTGTTTCAAATTAGACACAATTAGCGGATGCGAAAAGGAGGTGCAAATTAAAAAATCACTTTGAATCAGATTCTAATTCAAGCCCAATTAATGGAAGGATGGAGGATTCAGTCTGGATTGGGTCGCTGGGAAGCCCACTTAACATGGCAAGGATTAACGATCTGGAAGAGGTTGAACAGATTGGGAAACCTTGGAATGAAAACGTCGTCGCACTCCGTGCTCACGATCGACCCCAGAAAGACATTGCATCGGCACACCACGTTCAAAACGTAGCAGCCATCACACTCCAACCACACACAGTAGAGGAAACGGAGGAGAAAAAGAATCAACTATCGCACACCTTGAATTTGACAATGCAAAAGGAAAGGTTTTTATCCAACCATGCCCAGTCGTCGATGGGAGAAGAGACAGTGAGGGAGGCGGTTTCAATGCTGTCAATCTCGAAGGTGGAGGATTCTCTTTGTACGACGCCCTTGGGGGTGGAAGGGCGTTCTCCTTTTCACTGTGCTCCAGCCTCCGCGGAGTAGAATCACACACAAAACCTTCTCCATTCAGGGTCGAGATCGTGCAGAATAAACGACAGATATCTACCGTTCAATGAGCAAAATAAAAGAGTCTTATTGGGTATTGGATGGAACAGGAAAACAAAAGAAGGAAAGCAATGAATTGAGGTCCTTTAATTTTATCGACACAAATGAAAGAAGAGTTTTTTGGATGGGTGAATCAAGCAAAAATAGCAAACGGAAAGATCACAAGCATATAAGGTTAGTCTTATCTCAAATTAGTAATTCTGTTTCTAACATGGCTATAAATAATTGCAATCGTTTATTTTGGAAAAAGCGTGAAAGTTTAGAAACAATTAGATTATGGGAATTGGGTAAACAGTTAGGTGCTACATGTGGGGATGAAGGAAATATTATGTTAAGTTTGGAAGAACTTGAAAAAAGGGATATAATGTTAAAATCTCAAAAGGAAGTGGGGGAAAATATGGGTTATCAATGAGAATTCTATCTTTAAATGTGAGAGGTTTGGGGAGTCCTGTAAAGTGGAGATATATTAAGGATATAACTAGGAAGGAAGGGGTCAAAATGGTATGCATGCAAGAAGTGAAATTGGCAAATTTCAGTTTAAATAATTGTTGTCAGTTATGGGGGGATAATGATATAGATTATTTTTACAGCGAACCAATTAATGGAGCAGGTGGTATTCTTACAATTTGGCACAAAAAAATTTCCAATGCTCTAATCATATTATTAATAGATGGTTCATAGTTTTTATCGGGATCTTAAGGGAGAGTAATATTCCTGTTGTTATTACAAATGTGTATTCTTCATGTAATTTACAATTGAAAATGCAAATATGGGAGGAACTAAAAGGAATCAGACAAAGAGAACCTTGTAACTCATGGTGCATTTTGGGAGATTTCAATGCAATAAGAAATGAAGAGGAAAGGAGGGGAATAAGTCAAGCTAGAGGAAACAAGAGAGAAATGCAAGGCTTTAATAATTTCATTGATAGCATGGAGATGGTTGATATACCTTGCATTGGAAGAAAATATACATGGTATAGACCTAATGGAAAGGTTAAGAGTAGACTTGACAAATTTTTAACTACATTTGAATGGCTGCAACATTGGCCAGGCAGCAAACAATATGTCTTAGATAGACAAGTATCTGATCACTGTGCCTTGGTGCTAAAAGTAAATATAGCAGATTGGGGACCAAAACCATTCAGATTTCTAGACATTTGGCAGGAACATAAAGAGTTTGACAAATTTGTTAAAGATAAATGGGGAAATTGCTTGGTTCAGGGAAATGAAATTATGGTGTTAAAAGAGAAACTGAAAATGCTAAACAGCGATTTGAAAGGGTGGAATAAAGATGTTTTCGGTTATACAGATAAGCTCAAAATGGATATCTTGAATAAGATACAAGAGCTTGATAGGAGAGATGATGAAGACGAGTTAGATGAAGACAAGATCAGGGAACGAAGAGAGCTCTTGAGCCAGTTACAAGATATCAATATGAGGAATGAATCCTTATTACAACAAAAATCAAGAGCATTATGGTTTAAGAAAGGGGACTCCAATTCTAAGTACTATCATGCTTCAATTAAATGGAGGAGGATGAGGAATGAGATCAAAGGAATACATTGTTATAACTATGATAAATGGGTGGAAGAACCAAGTATGGTGAAGGAGTTGGTTAAAGAATTCTACAAGAAAAAGATGTCGGTTGTCAAGGATATTGGTGTTAGGTTGTATAATGTTGAATTTAAAGAATTAACAGATTCTGACAACAAGTTTTTGACTGAACCTTTTGAGGACAATGAAATTAAGGAGGTTATCTGGAATTGTGACAGTAGTAAAAGCCCTGGCCCAGACGGAGTAACATTCAGTTTTATTAAAAAGTATTGAGGCTTGTTAGAAAAGGACGTGATGGGTGCAGTAAAACACTTCCACAGTGAGGGGAAGATCCCAAAGGGATGCAATGCTTCTTTCATAACATTGATCCCAAAGTTTGAGAATCCTCAATCTCTTGAAGAGTATAGACCCATCTCACTTGTAGGATGTTTGTACAAGATTCTGACAAAAGTGTTATCTAGAAGGATTAAAAAAGTTATTGAGAAGGTGATAGATGGGTC
>Ga0123342_1006327_pt1 | contig 16501 bp, 10 predicted proteins | sample Turbeawhitnodule_FD_89960 | JGI IMG/M metagenome (GOLD analysis project Ga0123342, IMG submission 89960) | Root nodule microbial communities of legume samples collected from Mexico - Turtle bean Mexico white nodule | ecosystem: Host-associated > Plants > Roots > Nodule | place: Mexico: Nepantla... | reverse complement strand
AATTGGATCATTGTTCTAAGTCAAGAACTCTCCAAAAACTAGCACCAATTCCAAACTCATATGGAAGTTCCAATTATAGTCAAATTGAACCGAACAAAATGGAACAAAAGATAAGCAAACTGATAAACAAAAGATAAGAGGGTGGATGTCCTCTTAGGTTTGAGGTTTTATCTTGAGTGACTTGGGAAGCTCTCAACTGGCGGCCAACACACTCATCTTGGAGAAAACCACCCTCCAAGTGGCATGACTTTTCTCACCCACCACCATAAGTTTTCTCATTCCATTTTTCCTTCCATTTCTCCATTCCATTTATGTTTTTGTCTCTTAGTTCTCTTATTTGTTGCTCTTGGGTTTCACTCATAATTATGAGTATGGTGCATCATTTGGGAGGCCATTACCACCATTGATGTTTACCTTGTGCCCATTTCAATTCCGCAAATTGCATCTCATCCTCACCATATCTTGTTTTTCATCTTTGCCTATGTGAAATGAACCTTCACACTTACTTAATCACTTGGTTAAGTTCGTGTCCAATGGGAATCTTCCTTAGGTCCTCACCATTTAATGGTCCTCACCATTAAATGGGAATCTCTTGAGGACCTAAGGAAGATTCCCACTGGACACGAACTTAACCAAGTGGTTAAGTAAGTGTGAAAGTTCACTTCACAGAGGCAAAGATGAAAAAACAAGATATGGTGAGGATGAGATACAATTTCAGAATTGAAAAGGGCACAAGGTTAACATCAATGGTGGTCATGGCCTCCCAAATTATGCACCATACTCATAATAATGAGTGAAACCCAAGAGCAACAAATAAGAAAACTAAGAAACAAAAAACATAAATGGAATGGAGAAATGGAAGGAAAATGGAATGAGAAAACTTATGATGGTGGGTGAGAAATGTCACGCCACTTGGAGTGTGATGTGCTCCAAGATGAGTGTGTTGGCCACCACTTGAGAGCTTCCCAAATCACTCAAGATAAGATCTCAAACCGAAGAGGACATAAGCCTCACTAAGAGCTCACACAATTTGTAAAGGTCTCCTAAATTTCAACTTCTAAAATACAATGGGTAGGTCTCCTATTTATAGGTGAAGGAGCCTTGGAAAACAAGCAAGAGGGGTAGGATGGGAAAAGGGAAAAATGGGCAGCCTTAGGGTTTAACTAAGTCAAACCCGCACCTTAGGCGTGTCCTTCTAGAAGCTAGGTCAAATTGTCTTCCTAAAGGGTTAGGAACAAGCTAAAATGATACGTACACCCCCTATTATGCTAAAGGCACCTTATTCTAGCCTATCTTTGCTATTTGGACCCCTAAAGTGAGCCCAAATTATTTACAAACATATTATATTTTTTAAGAAGTCTAAAAGGAAGAACTTCTGATATTTGATTTTATAGCTTCTTCTTTTGTTGATTCTTTCTCGAGGCTTGGTGGGGTCTGGCTTTGTATCTTGAGATGACTGACTATTTTGGGAAGTGCTTGTGTGTCCTTAGTTATTTGTCAGTTTGTATCACCTTATTACTTGTTTCATCTAGCCAATACATGCAGATTCAGTGATATACAAGTAAACAAGAATTTTTCTAGAATCTTGAAGAACAAAGTATGAGTCAGTCCAGAAACAACAGATTCAATTTTAATTCAACAGATTTATTTTATTGCAGTGTATCAGTTTTTCCAAAATTTCTTATAGAGATTAAAAGAGAGAAAGACACACACAATTTTATACTGGTTCACTCAACAAGAACTACATCCAGTTTAACCTTACCCCAAGGTGAATTCCACTAAAACAAATCAATTTTTTACAAAACCTTCTTGGTTCTTGAACCCTCCAAGAACAAAGAACACAATGCTGAAAAACTCTATTTCAGCAGCACCCACACTTTAAGAAACCCTATCAAGAAGTGCAATTACAAACACCCTTACAAAAGAAAGTTATAGGAATTAAAACACCTGATTTGCATATGTAAGAAACCAAAACAGAACTGACTTTCTGCAGCACCACTGTGACAAAACCTGGAATCTCAAACCAAGAGTTGCTAGCACAAGAACACTTGTAGTTTTTTAGATAAACTTTCAAAAACCAAAAAGAACTTCAAACTATCATTGAAAGCACTTAAAATTGTATTAAAAAAGGTAATCTATAAGTGTTAACTGATATGAAATACACTTCTCCTTTTATAGCTTTAAGATCAAAACAATTTTTCAAAAAATAGTTAAAAGTTGTTATAAAAATAATAGATTGAAGACTAAATAAACAAATTGTTTTTTGAAAATACAGTTGGTGGTTACATACCACTTTCATATCAGTTTATAACGGTAACAAAGAGCTCAACTGATTTTGGTCCCAAAACAGAATTTTGAAAAGGCTTATTAGATTTGCACCAGTACAAAAGAATCTATTGTTTTATGAAACAACATATTTATTTTTTATGCAGTAAGCTAGTTTTGGAAACTTAAAACAACTTTTGATAAAAACTTTGTAAACAATCCTTGTGCTTGAGCTCATCATCTTGATTATGAGATATAAGATAGATCACAATGTAAAAGGTATTATTAAACAACCTCTAACCTAATATAGACCATGAATTACATAACAACAAGCTTCAAAGCGATTTTATACATCAAACACACTCTTTGACATGTTGTGAAGAATCTTCATCTATCTTCAACAAGAAGTACTTCTCACTTATACTAAGCATAAAGGATTGACACTTCTCCACTTCCGCGGATAGTGTTTTCTCCCTTCCTTCAGCTTCCTCCTTATCCTTGACTAACTCAGCCTTTATTTCCTCTATCTCGACCTTCAATGCCTGTTGGGCCTTCTCGCTGCAATATTCTTTTGATGTCCTTTCTCTTTGAAAGCTTCATGGCATCCAAACTTGCTTTCAAAGAACTCGAATACTCGACTACCTCCATCTTCAACTTCGGCACCACCACAATTATCGTCCTTTCTAACTTCTCCCCCAACATTCGCCAGACCACCAACACCCGACTTTGGATCTCCACTAACTCCAAGATCAGAGTGTGTGAAGGAACGGTCGCCAACACGCTCTTATTTTATGGAGACAAGCCGATCTGTACACCCTGTGCCACTCGAAAAAATGGATTCAGCATCAAGGGTTCTCAAGTTGGTTATAAAGTCTACCAGAGTCGGATCCATCCGAGTTACAATAGGTGCAAGACACAAATGAATTAAAGAACATCAACATAATGAATACAACCTTACGCATAAGAAATCTATATACCAGTAAAATCCGCCTACTTCTTGGACGACCCTTATAATGCTATCAACTCCCGAGTAGGTAACTTATACAGAAGCTGGTCAAAACCAACAAGAACCGACTAGTCCAGACATTGACAACCTCGGCCAGGTGGAAATTTGGGTCGGATTTTGGGTCCAATGGAAAGGGAATTTTGTTCGTCCCTCTGTATCGTAAAAGTAATCTCGCTCGTCTGGTTCCACAAATATTTTGAAGTATTTTTCTTTGAAATTTTTGTACGAGGTAGTGAAAGCCGCAAAAGGAATATTCCCCCGTCGGCGGCTCGAAAAGGACAGCCAACTCCCAGGAGTACTCGGTCGGGCACTATAGTAAAATAAAAATGATTGGGGTGTGGGAATAAGCCTAAAAATGTCACAAAGAACCCGAAACGCCTGAAAGGCCGCCCACGAGTTAGGATGTAGTTGGGTCGGTGCCACATTAAGGATCCGAAGGACCCCCATGGTAAAATCATCGAAAGGAAGGGTAATGTGCAAATCTGAAGAAAAAAAACATATTATAAACAAAGTAGAAATCGTGGGGTGTGTTTTCTCGACCATGACAAACTTAGTCGGTGTAACCACAAATATCAGTCATCACTGCATCTAAAGGACAGTCGAGCTTTAAGAAAGCAATTTTAGATAAAAAAAAAAAAGTTATATAAACTATTGGAAATTCTGAAAGAAGTGTGGATATTCAAAACACGTGGGTCAATCCACTCATAATTCGGACTTGTAGACCTCCGATCGACTGAATGGTCTGAACTACTGACCCCTCCAGCACTGCTAGATGCAGTACGAGTAACCTCGGAAGACTCAACATTAATAACATTATCATAGGAGTCGGTAGAAGAAGAAGACATCACTACTAACCTGAGTAACGTACGAAGATTGAAAGAAAGCAGGAAAACTCAACACTCGAAGCACTCAGTAAAATCTTTAAAAGCGAAGAAAGCCTAAACCCTACTTCCTTCAAATTGCACCATATTTATAGGAAACCAAAGAAGAGAAAGACTAGCGTGTCATCCGTTCAGAGCTGTTAGATCCACATCTATTCAATGGTTCATATCACTCGGAATACGAAGCGAGACAGCATCTCAACCATAAAAAATATCTGATTGAACAGTGCTCATCGAAGCGATGACTTTTTCTTCAAAAGCAAACATCACATCTCTGCCAAACATTTAATGCATCCCATTATCACATCTCACCTCGAGAACGAAAACATTCATATTTGGCTCTTCAGAAATTATCTTCTTCGAGCCTGGGGACAAGTGTACCGGTCGGTCCCTACCGAGCCAGTTTCGGTACCAATGACCGACCGCACCAGTCAAAGAACGTAATAAATACACTAAATAGCAATAGTTGCAAGTACCATTGAATGAGTCAATGAATATCCCAAAATATGTGGGAATAATTGATTAACTGAAAGATACACCTCGTATATTAAGGAACCGCTCTGCATGTCAGTTAACAACTGATATTCAACCTATAAGGGTCAAAACCCATAAACCAAGCCTTATAAATAGAGCCTTCTGTGAGGAAGCAAGATACGTTTTTGTCATTCTACTAGAATACACCTAAATCATAGCACTGACTTGAGCGTCGGAGTGCAATCGCAAGTAACCCCCAACCGACCAAGCATCAACATTGGAGGAAGGAGGCTTAAAGAAATTTGGAGATCACCGACACGTCAGTAATTGTACATCTAGTCACAGGTACTATCTGGTCCCCTTAGCCTATACAGGTACAAAGACAAACAAGAAAAGTATTTTGAAAACTCAAAGAAACTTACTTAAACTTTTAACTATGAAATTTGATTTTTTTAGAAATTGTAAAAGCAAGAAGGATAAAATTCCATGAAGTATGAAAACAATTTGCCACATAAAAAATAAATCCTCTTTAGCACTTTAAACTTGAAATGTGAATTGAATTCATTTTTTTTTTTTTGTCTTTGTTCCTGTTTTTATGGATTTAAAATGTCCCCATTCTTGTCATGCGTGTTTTTAATTCACTTTTAATTGTCGCAAATGATTAAGATTCAATTCATATGATCACTTGAATTCTTTGTTTGGAACTAAATTAACTACCACCTAAACAAATTGTAATTGCTTTTAGCTCTTCACAATTAAAGTTAAAATAAGCATAATGGATTTAAAGACTACTAGAACACCAAGAACATAAGACTCAAGCAAAATAGGTAAGGAAAAAAAATGACACAAAATAATTCAAAAATGGAATTCAAAATGCTTAATAAATAAAAAGGCGGAATTGTAAATGACAAGAATTTTAAGGCATGATTGAAATTGCTTGAAGATAAAAGCATAATTTAAATGTGCTAAAATTTTAAGGCATAAATCAACTCAAAATCAATTAAGCACAAGATAATCATGCTCTGAATATTACATGATGTGAGTTGATTTTAGACTGACACGTTTTAGGAGTTGCACTTTGATTATGGTTTTTTATTTAGAAATTATGGTGATAAGCTCAAAGAAGATTGTCACTGAACACAAACTTAACCAAGTGGTTAAGTAAGTGTGAAAGTTTTCTTCTAGAGGACAAAAGAGAAAATCAAAATTATAGGTGATGATGATGAGGCACGAAACTTGAGAACAAAATAAGATAGAAATGATAAGATGATGACTAAATGTAAAATGGGAATCAAAGAGCATAAAGGAAGACAATGGCGTAAGAGATGAAAGGGAAAGATGAAGAGGTAAGAGATGCTTATGGATAATGATAGGAAGAACATGCCACTTGGTGAGGTGAAAGACTCCAAGATGAGTGGTGAAGAGTCGTCACTTGAGGTGCACTACACTTAAGATAAGACCCAAAAAAAGAGCACTCAAGACTCATTAAACACTCTGACAAAGTTTATTTTCTATTCAATATTTAATGTGAAAATACATGAGGCAAGGCACCCTTTATATAGGAGAGAATGACTTGGGGAGCAAGAGTGAGAGAGGTAGAGGCATCATTTGTGAGAAACCTTCTAGAAGGTGGGTCAAAGTGGAGTGTCTCACAAGCTAGCCTACATCTTCTAGAAACTATGTTAAGGGGCGGTTTTGGAAAGGATTTCTATAAGGTAGGTTTTTAGTGAGTTTGGCATAAGCCCAATATTATACTAAGTACACCCTATTCTAGCTTATTCTTCTAATTGGGACCCAAAGTGAGCCCAATTTATTTACTTGATCTTGTCTTGTAAAAAGATTTTAAGAAATAACATTTGATATTCTGGTTCATGTTTGATTCTTCTTCTCCTGAGGTTTGGTGGGGCCTGGTCTTGTATGCTGAGATGACTGGCCTAATTGTGAAGTGTTTATTGTGTCCATGATCATTTTCTTGTCGAGTTGGATTCTATCAATTAGTATATTTATATTGAAAACATGTTCATTAGGAAAATCTACAAGACCGTCTTTCTAAAAAGTTTAGACTATATTATGTCATCAAATCTTCTTATTTCTATGAATTGTGGATGACACTTTTATGAAATTCACACAATAGAAGACACAATATATAAGATGAAGATATTACTCTAAATTATATGGGCTTGTAAAACCACTAAAGTATTGAATCACATATTTCGATAAAGATATGTACACAACAAACTAATTTTTATGGTTGTATGTTTAAAATAGTAATTTTCAGAACAAGGAAAACATATTCAAAACTAAAAGTATTATAAAGTACAACAACTTGAGTATAACAAAAATTGAGAAAATAATTTTTTATAATTTTTTTAATTTCACAAATTGGATTACATCATATTGTAAACATTATTTTCATTTGGATTTTGTTTATAATTTAAAAAATATTTTATTTTAAAATTCATTGTCTTTTAAGAACTTGTTTATTTCAAGGATTTATTTGTTTTAACTACTTTAATAATTATATATTTTCTTATACAACATAAATTTTTATAAGATTACGAGTTGAATTTAGAAAACTCTCATAAATTTACGTATATTTTCGAGTTTGACAACCTAACGCCTTTGCTCTGTAGTGTCTGTGCAGAAGTTGTGCCTTCCGCTTCTAAAATTCCACTGCACAACAGTACATCAAATGGTGCCTTGACATTGCACTAACCAATAATCCACACTGCCAAATGAAAATAGGGCCAGAAAATTGCACACCAGTTCAAAAATTGTCCAAATACGCATCACTCCAAACAAGAACAACCTGAATGCGACACAAACCGCAGAGCACCCATATGAACAGAAACCTCGAATGCATGATTATTAGCGCCCCTCAAAACACACCCACCAAGCACCTGCGTTAGCGCACTCCAAAACGCCTTTGAGGAATACATGAATTGACGCAGCAAGCCCACCACCACTTGAGATAAGCGCCTTTCAAGAAAGCACTTACAACGTGCCTAGAACCTAGAGATGCATTCTGGCAGTTTTTTCCCCAAGTGGAACGATTTTGGGAAATATTTTCTAGAATAGAACAGTTTGTAATTTATTTTCCCAAGTAGCACTGATTTATGTTGACTGTGAGAATTTGGCAGAGGAAACGGAATTCTCACCTTTGTTTCTTATTCGTGCTGAAAAATGTTCTAAAAAATTGGTTTTCGAGGAATCGAATTCCGGAGATATTTTTTTTCATAATAAATAGGAGTAGAAGAAATTCGTTCGGGCTTTCTGAAAAATATAATTTTGGTTTCCAGTTTTTAACTTTGGTTATTCAGAATTAATACCAAATTTTGAGATGGTGTTCTGATATTATTATTTCTTTTTGTGAATGAGAAAGAAGAGTATAAAATAAAATAAAATAAATTTAAGAAAAAATAAAATATAAACCAAAATTATATTTCAAGAACCACTCAAGACTCCGAGAGAAACAAAAAGCATCTGTGAAGAACTGCAGCACCAGCGCCGGAGCATGTACACTTTGCAATATAATTTAAATTATAATACAAAATGTAAGTTCCAATCCGGAATGATCATTCAGATTATATAATCCGTTTGTTAAATTAAATTATAAATAGAACTATACAATCTGATATAGAAACCTGATTTCGGAGTTACCTCTAAAATGTATCTTAAACAATAAAGATATTATGGATTGTATAATTCCATATATACTCATAAGAGTGTGGTGGTTGAAAATTAAAAAAAAAATATGAAGGTGTAAGTATCAATGGAAGTGCATGCAGAATCTGTCTATTTTAGATTACCCGTGAAAAGTTTTTTAAAAAATAGCCTTGGCTTTGTTTTGGCTTAGGCGAAGAGACTGTCATGAGCTGAGATGCAGCAACTGTGACAAGTGTGTTAAGTAGCAATTTCCAAAATTAATTTATGATTACTTGAAACCGTGAAAAATTAACAATTTCTAACAGTTTTAATCGCAAAACTTTTATAAAATAAAACCCCATTCGCTAAATCACAATACTCTTTGTGCTCTGTTGCAATTTAGTTCATTCACACAAACATTACAATCAAAACAGAGCAACATGTTTAAATCACAAATGTTAAGAGGGATTGAATGTATGGATAAAATATAATTATTAAAAAACATTCATCATATGAGAGCAGGCAAACATGATAGAATCATAAATGCTAACAGCAACAATTAGCAAAAGTAAAAAGGATTTATTTACTCATTGCCTTTCCAATCTCTTTCATCTAAAAAAATTGAATTTTTTGGTTACAATTATCTATACTATAATCAATGAAGACCAAGAACATAAATCTTCAATTCCATTATGAAGTTTCAGAATCCAATTGCAGAAATCCTGTTCCTGACATAAACTATGTAACAAAAAGGGGAAAAGGGGAAAAATTATCTGAACCCTAATCTGAGCGATTTAGAGCTACGAAGCACAAACACTGTTTTCCTTCGAGAATTGGGCGGAACTGAATCAGAAGGAGGAGGAGTAGCAGCAGCAACCCCAATTTGTTGAGTTTGTTCCTGAGCAGAGTTACTGAAGAGATGGGTTATATCAGCAAGTGGGACCCTCTTCATCTTCCTCTTAGTGTTCCTCTTGAAAGAAGGGACCGCCATGGGAGGAATTGTGCTTTTCTTCTTTTCGGAAACGGTGTTGATTGGAGGGACATTCTCTTTGTTGCTCTGGTCGTGTGATGCTGTGGCCTCCATTGTTAAGACGATGAGGTTGTTGTGAGAAGAAGGAAAGAGAGGGAGTTGGATGGTGAAGAAAAAGTGGCAGTGAAAGGAGAGATTTAAACATTGTTGTTTGTTTGAAAATGGAGGGAGAATGAAAGAGAAGGAGGGGATGCAAAAACAATTCTGAAATTTATCGTTCTTGGTTTTTCAATTTCATTCTCAAAACCTCAAACTTTATGATATTTCTTGGTGGCGGTAAACTTCAAAACAAAACCAAAACATAGATTCACAAACATAAAACATGTTTTCTTTTGTTATGCTTTTTCAAGTCAAACTTCATAGGATTGCCACGTGGCAATCGAAAAATTCGCGCGCTGTTGCCAATTTTTTATTTTTGGTTAAAATGGGAACCGAGTGAAATTTTTCGCGGAATGAAAAGAACAAAAACTGGTTCGGGTTAGCGCCATTTTTTTACGAACTTGAATCTGGAAAATAGAAAATATGAGTTAAGAATTTATGCTTATGAAATGAAGATGATATATATCATATGATTTGTTTTAATCTATCGTTTTTAAAGATATTTCTAACTTTAATTACCTTTTACTATTTTTATTTTTTCAGACAAGGTTAGTTATTATATTTCTAAACGTATCTTTGTTGTATATAAAACTGGAAAATATATATAAAAACTATAAATTTATATTATAATATCTCCGTATTCATGAATAAAAAAATCATTATATTGAATATTTATATTCTAAAAATCTTAATTTTATCACATTTTAATATATATAAATTTATTTGTAACGAAAAAATATATAAATTAATAAACTATTAATCTTTAATATAAATTATTCATCACGTTAGAACAAATTATTTAAAAAAGTAATATTTTTAAGGGTTAATTAGAAAAATATTATGGAAGAACTGAACTAAACATATATAGACGTATCTATTACTTTTTCTATAATGTTGTGTTTACTTCTACCATTTCTTGTTTATAACTAAAGAGCACAAATATGTGTGTTTGAACTTTGTGTGTGTGAGGGAGAGTGTGAAAACGGAAAAAACGAGTGATAGACTATTTTGTTTCTTCTCTCAGCAGTGTAGAAAGTTGAGTAAAGTCACATAGATTAATAGATTTTTACTTCGTTGTCATTTGTCAGCCTTCATTTTTCTACATAGCTAGCATGTGAAAACTAAAGCACTGACACACTACCATGCACAAAGAATCAACCCAGAGAGTATCTTTTATTGTTTTTGAAAATTTATTGTTTCAAAAACTTGTGACCATGAACATATTATGCACCATTTTAGAGCATTTGAGAACTTTGTTCACTCCCATTTTAATATTTGATTTGATGTGTTTGAGAGCTTTTGTGTGTGTGTGAGGATCAAAGAAAGCATTATTGGAAACATTCAAAAGAGGAATCAACCTCAACCACATGAGCCATAATTGATTATCATTCGTAAAACACATAACCAATAATTTATTATGCATTTTTTTTTAAGTGGATAATAAATTATGAATGAGTTACAACATGCAAGATAATCTACTGGTATATTTATACAAGACGTTTTATTACATGCATTTTCGATTAACCACATGTTTTTATTCAATAAATGATTGTGTAGTGTATTTATCTTGAGCCATAATCGATTTTGTAAAGTTTTTGGACCCTTAATCGATTAATAACAGTGTTTTCTATTGTGCATAATCGATTTTTTCTATGTTTTTTTAACCTTAATCGATTATGGGATGTATATATTGATGTTCATAATTGATTACTGGTTGTTGTTTTCTTTGACTTGGTTTGAGGTTGGTGCTTACTTGTTGGTGTTCGTTCTTGACCTTGTTGATGTTCTTTTTTTTATGTGGTTGGGTTGTGCTCTCTAACTCTTGTTGATTTTCATAATCCAGTAAATTTGTGTTATTTTCCAACAATATGCATATGGTTATATGATGATATGTTGTTGGTGATTTGTTTTTCTTATATTTTTTTAATGAACATAGTTATAATTTTTTTTCCAGTACTATGGTTTTAATTTCAATAATTACAACCTTTTTAATAATGAAAAAAATAGTATTTTTCTATCTATCATGATATACGTTAATATTGATTTTTTAAAATTTTATAGTATATTTTTAATATTGAAAAAATTATTGTTGTTATGTTTATATTGAATTTATTGTGATGTTTATATGAATGTATTTTTATGTATTATAATTATGTTTATATGAATATAATTTTGTGTATTATAATTAGTTATAAATTTACTTTTGTGTATTATAAGCACTTGTGATGGTAACCCTAATGCTTATAAAAAACCTTAACTATAACACTAACCCTAACTCTAACACTAACCCTAACTCTAACCCTAGCCTTAATTTTAAATATATACCTACACCTATTACTAACCTCGACTGTATGTCTAGCATTAAACCTAACCCTAACCCTATCTCCAATTGTAATTATGTCCTTAATACAACCCTAACCCCAAACCTTACCCCTAACACTAATCCTACCAATATTTCCAATTGTAACCATATCCCTATCCCTACCATTTATAACTTTTTTTTAATAGGTTTCAACTTTACTATTCATGACATCTTCATCGACGAAGAGGTAAAAAACTCGTAAGAATAAAGCTCCAACAGATGATGTTTTAGTTCCTACTACCAAACCAACAAGGATTGAGAATGTTTTGGATTATTCGCGGTATTTAAGTACAAAATGTCAAATGGTTGCATACGAGAAAAGATTTCACGACAAACCAATCTTATCACCGAAAGCGATGAACTTTCCATTTTTTGCCACACTCAAGTTTGACTTTCAAAATCATTTGAATTTCCAAGGATTGTAATCATTCCTTAGTTTGAGACTTCCATATTATGAGGATTATGTCAAAGTTTTTTTGTTCAAATTTGAAGCTTACACCACATGGTTACCTTTTCAGTGAGATTAACCAAAAAAGGATTATAATAAGACATAAGAATTGGATGAATGTGGCTAATATGAAGTACCATGGTACTTTGTTAACCCGTAGTACCATCCCTGAGCAATTATATTATGATCGTCAAGTGACGCAATCAACCATGACAAGATAAGAGATGCACAATCAAAATATAAGACATGTATGTAGTTTGACTATTAATGACACACTACTTTATTATACATGGGTGCACATGTTCTGTCCTCTAGGAAGCAATTTCGCTCAACTATTGCATGATGATATTTTCATGTTATGGTGCACCAAAAGTCATGTAACGATTAATTGATCTCGTTTCATTATGCAACACACGATCAAATTTCGGGACAACAACATGCCTATTTTGTACGCGGGTCTAAAAATAAATGTCTTTAATATTTCTTTTACTGCATTTCAAATTATTTTGAAAAACACTTTTACAATTTTCAACATTTCAATTCAATTTATAACGGAAAAATGTATTTTTATGAAAACTTTCCATATTATGATAATGATTACTAATTCATATTTTTTTTCGAAAATAATTATTCAACGGTACTGGAAATAATTTTTTAATTTTTAATTAAATGAAATATTCCAATAATAATATTTAATTTAAATAGATATAGTTTATATTTTTAAATGAAATATTTGATTAATAATATTATAATTTAAACAAATGTAGTACATAAACTAGTATTTTATTTTATTTCTAATTAATTGTAATGTTATATATATTTTTAATTAAATAACTATTTAATTATTTACAAAATTTTAATTAACTCAAATCACATTTACATAAAAAATACTCTATATTGTATTATTCTAATATTTTTAAAGATAAAAGTAAATTTGTAAACTTGTATTTTAAATTTTTTAAAAAATTAAAATTTTCCCTCACAACAATTACTTACAAATTCACTTTACATAACTCAATTCAAAAATCTCACTTTTCCTCTCAAATTATATAATAATAATAATATACGTAAATCTTAAAATAATAATAATATATAAAATGTAATAAAATTATAAACAATATTAGTAACTAAAATAAATTTTTAAAATAATAATAATATAAATTAGAAATTTAAATTATTTTTTTTTATAATATTTTATTTTTATTATTGATCCGGTCGGTCATTGGTAGTCGGTGACATCAGCAACAGATAGCCACGTGGACCGTTCTTAGCGGAACACGTGGGCCAGGGAAGCAGATGAGTCATTGAGAAAGTCACCCAGGGTGGTGATCGGTGATCAGGGGGCGGTGGTCAAAGAGGATGCGCGATCAGCGCCTAGACAAGCGCCTTGAAGCAAAAGGCGTGGTGCTATGGTGCACCGATCAGTCATCTGGTCTGAGCGATGATCATCGGAGTTTCGTGTTACACGCAGTTAACGCAGTTAAGCTGGAAACGAAGGGTGATTCCCAGCAAGAGCGTCGCATACGAGCCTTGTGTGACAGCAGAATATCAGAGAAAGGAGAAGCTATGTGCAGTGTCGTGCACGAGAGTGGCCTAAGAGAGTTAGTAAGCCAGTTGGTGATTGGTGCTCTCTTAACCCATGACGTGCGTGGTGCAAAGCAGAGGTGATCGTTCACACAGTAGGCAATGCCTGGTGCGTGCGCTTAGCCAAGCCACGCTTGGTATTCACACTGAGGTTGCACGAGCCATCTAGTGGAAGAAACGCCCTAAGTTACTTCATGCACGGATAACTTAGGCGCGCAACAAAGTATATAAAGGGCATTCCGCGCTCATGCAAAAGGAGGTAAGATTCATTCTTGCAAGTTACCAGTTTACACACACAGAGAAAAGAGAGAGAATCACAGAGTGTGCACGAGTCTCGCAGAGAGTCAGTTCTTAGTTCTTTGGTGGTTTTGTAAGGCTGACTTGAGTGTCGGAGTGCCACCGGCCGCTAGAGGCGCCGTTTGGTGTGTTTCGCAGGTTTGCTTGGAGTTCTTGTGGAGTTCCTGGAGCGTTCTTGCACTTGTCACGGTTGCGGAGGTGAAAGATAGAGTTTGACGAGGCGAATCCTTCGAGGTTTGAATCCCTGCAAGATCAATTATAGATATATATAATATTTTTTTTATTATAAATATATTTAATATTTTTATTTTATTATATAATTAATTATTTTATGTGTATAAAAAATTAATTGAAAGTAATTTTAATATTTTAATATATTTTATGTAAGTTTTTTTGGATTTTTTTTACTTTTCTTTGCGACTTTTCACATTTGATTGGAACAAATATGGTATTCTCCCACAACTAAGTGTGTTTCCGATTGAATAATATTCACTCGGAATTCAGTCGGATCCAAAGTGACAATAAATGTGATAGATTGAAAACAATTATTCTTCTAACTTTGATTCAACAACATTTTTATCTATTTCTAATATTACAAGTTACAACATTTTGATTTAAAAAATCTTCGTTACTAAAATGGAGTCAGATTTTAAACCAGGTTCTGTCATCCTCTTTGTAAATCTTCAGTTGAAATTAGTTTATCTGAAAGTTTTTTAAACAATTTTTAATTGAAGTATAAGTTAATTTTAGTTTATAAAAAAATAATTTTATATTTTTTAAAAAGGACTTATACTAAAATGGGTGATGAGTAAATAAACCTGAGTAATCAGTGTTTCTTCCTGCACTCCAACTACTTTCTTCCTGTATCCCAACTACTTTCTCCCTATACCCTATCATTTGGAAAATATTGTTTTACCTCTTTTAAATTCTAAAATGATTTTATTTTTTATTTTTTGAGTTTTCTATTTCAAAAAGATCTCTTACTTATTTATGAAACACTCTTTATTTTAAAATTACTCAGAACTGTTAAAAATAATTTAGGTATTTCGTAAACATGTAGGGGGTGGAGGAAGAAAAATTTGGAATGCCGAAAGAAAGACCCTAACAGTAAGTCCATGAAACTGAGCTCCAGCACAAGTTTGGGCAGGTTTGATCACAATGATCGGCCCATGTAAATCTGCATTGGAAACTGGGCCAGCTCAAAATTAATAACTTCAAAGTGTACGGATTGAGCAGAACTCCAAAATTAATAACTTCAAAGTTGAAAAAAAATGACTTTTAAAATCAAAAGCACTTTTAAGAAATTTTAATGATTGGATAAACTTTTAACAGAAAGCCATAACATAAAATATTATTTTACATAGAATATAAAGCTGTTTTCTTTTAGTTTCCTAAAACAACTTTTTGGATAAGATAATTTTCACAAAAGAATGTTTAATTAACAAAATTCAAATGGATTAAAAAGAATGCAACATACATATTAAGTAATTATTTATTATTGAACAAAATTCACATGGATAAATAATAATGTTGAATAAGGAATATAAGTGACATAATTTAAATTTTTTTAATGAAATTTACCTAATATCAAATTATTTTATAAAGGAATATACTACATAGTACAGTGTTAATATTATGTTATTTTTCATGGATTAGTTAATCGCATGTTAGGTTTAGAACTTTAGTTATTGACAAATTATTTTTTAACCATATTAATTTCAACATCCATTCGATTTGTTATGAGAATGATGAAAATGTTTAAACGACCTTAAATAAAAAGAGTGTATAGATTTTGAGACTCTTTTTTAAAATACATTTCTGAATTTAAATTTCTGAAACATATCTTTAAATTCCAGATTTTTTTTTTATTCAAAATATATTTTTAGATTCTGTTTTATAGATTTTCTTTTTCATAATATATTTTTTGTATTTTAGATTTTTATTCTCGAAATGTTATTTCTTGAATTCTGAATTTTTAAATTTAGAATAGGAGATAATTTTGATTTTTTTTTAAAATGATAAGATGGAGATTCAAATTTATATGGTAGAGAAAAAATTTGCCTTAGTTATAACAATAAGGCAAATTCTTCCTGTACCATATCAATTTTAACTTCCACCATATCAATTTTTTAAATTTCCAAAACTATCCTCTTACATCATATCAATTTTAACCTCCACCATATTAATTTTTTAAAATTTAAAAACTACCCTTATTCCAAATTAAAAAAATCCAAAATAATAATTATAATTGAGAAATAAAAAAAATAAAAAATTCTGAACATAAAACTAAAAATACATTCTAAATTTCAGAATTCAAAAATATGTTCCGAAAATTGAAATCCAAATTATTTTAGATAAAAGTTTCAAAAATAATTTTTCCCATTTTTGTGTAAGGTTATTTTCGTCATTT
>Ga0123342_1006326_pt1 | contig 16502 bp, 5 predicted proteins | sample Turbeawhitnodule_FD_89960 | JGI IMG/M metagenome (GOLD analysis project Ga0123342, IMG submission 89960) | Root nodule microbial communities of legume samples collected from Mexico - Turtle bean Mexico white nodule | ecosystem: Host-associated > Plants > Roots > Nodule | place: Mexico: Nepantla... | reverse complement strand
ATCATGTGAAGCCTGTGCAACTTTGTGTGGACAACCAATCAGCCATCAACCTTGCAAAGAATCCAATCTCACATGGGAGGAGTAAACACATAGAGACCAAGTTCCATTTCTTAAGGGAACAAGAAGTGAAGCATTGCAACACCAAGGAGCAAGTGACTGGTATTTTCACCAAACCACTTAGACTAGACAGATTTGAATGTGGTTAGGAGTTAGAAGTGATTCAACCTTTATACATGGTACACAAATGACAGCTTCAAACGAAAACCACCAAACTAACTAAAAAAACATTGTCCTTACTACACCTAAAAAAATAGCTTTAAGAGACCAACCTCATACACCCCACACTTCCAAACACCAATCAGAAAAGGAAGATGAAGCAAAGTGAAGTTTTGCACAAATTGTTTTTAATTTGTGTACCATGTATAAAGGTTGAATCACTCCTGAAGTGGTTCTCATTTATTTATTTTTTATTGCTGATAAATATATATATATATATGTTCCTCTTAATATTAATTTAAATTTATACTTATAAAAATATCTGGTGAAATTGTAACGTTTATGTTTTCAATACTCTATGGGTGGAAGATGACAGATGATTTTGAGTTTTGAACAACCTCACAGTAAGCATGGCCAAAAATTTCGGATTTCTTAGCTGACTAAATTCAAATAATTAAGCTTCTTCTTTTATATGATTATTTTTAACGAGGAAAATAAAGACTCGGTTTTAACTTTTTTTTTACATAGGTTATTCATTCCCCTACTTCTACTCTTCGACTATTTGTTCCTTTACCTCCATAACTTTTTTTGACACGTCATAAATCAGGCGAAATAATCATTTTGTCTTAAAAAAATATATACTTTAAATTATACAATTCATAAATATTTTTTTTTCTACTTACACTTTTTTTAATTGTAAAATGGAGAAAGTACCTTTCACATTCTATAATCTATAATATTTTTTTAAAATACATTCTGAATTATAAAATTTAAAAGGTATTTTTTATTCTATAATCCAAAAATACATTCTCAATTTTATTATAATGTATTTTTTAAACTATTATAGATTATAGAATCCGAAGGTATTTTCAATCCAAAAATACTTCTTAAATTCTATAATTCAGAGTTTTTCCTAAGTGTTTATGGTAACGGTGAGGGCTATAAAGATTACAATTTTTGTTTTGGAAAATAGAAAAAGGTGTGCTGTGTTACCATACCTTAGCGGTTATCATCTTTTCATATTTTGCTCATCCTCAATCTCTCTATGGCATATTTACTATGATGAATCAAAGGGTAGAAAATATTCAAATTAACTTAATATACTTTTGAATGAAGTGGTAATTGGTAAGTGTTTTGTTTATTCAAAGATAGAGTGTCTTTGAATAAATCATTAGAAAGATAAAACTTTTATATCAAACTTAGATTTCGAGAATATAAAATTTATTTCAAATATCAAATAAAAATTTATTTACAGGATTTTTTTGATACTCGAACAAATAAGCAACTAAAGAGCAATTAAATTCTTATGAGTTAGTTCTTAATATAATAATATTACTTATAAATATAAAAATTAAAATTATTACAAAACAGCAAAGTTAAATAAAACTAATATATACAAGAATCACCAATAAAAATCAATGTTAATAATAATTTGCATTAACAACACCAATTTAATAAAATCAATGTTAATAATAATTTGCATCAGCAACACCAATTTAATATGGATAGTGGTTAGTGTGGTTAGTGTTAGTGTATGAAGATGATAGTGCTCGTTTTTTAATTTGACATGCAACTTTTAATACAAATCAAAAATATCAATTTATGTTTTTATGTAACTTTTGATACAAATCAACAATATTAATTTATGTTTTCATAGTAGATGAGTTTTTTCATGCTTTTAAATGTATGAAATTGAGATAAAGATCCTTAATTGTAAAGTCAAAATAGAGAGGTTAAGGTGAGAAGTCAAACTAAACATACTTTCTTATTTGTTGGTAAAGAACTTTTTTAAGGCACAAATGAAGTTTAAGATGCACAAGGTCCTGAGAACAAAACTCAAAATCCTCAATTTGTTTAAGCTAGTGATTCTTGGCTTGAAGTCAAGCTATACATATTTTCGCACTTGTTAATAAAAAATTGTTTCAAATCATGAGGTCAAGTTAAAGATACGCAAGGTGACTAGACTATAGAAGGGTGAAATCACCTCCTCTGAGTCTCTAGGACCAAGATCTATTTATAGGAGGAAAGGTCTACTAAGTTTTCATCCTTTCCTAATTTCTAGGAAATTAGTACTTTATCATGTGGAATTATAGTTACGTTTTTCGAAATTAAGAAATTGGTTTTAGTTGTTTAGTTGGTTAAGCTCTTTTCTTAAATTCTGGACTATATTTATGGATTCTACTCAAAGGTTCCTTTTCGACCATCGATCGATAACTTTAAGAAAACTACTATTATTTAAGTACATCGGTTCTAAGATCGACAAGCATGTCGATGTCACCTAAAACTTGATGTATTATTATGCATGATCCACAAGTCCCCTAGGCTCAAGCCTTGTAGGAGTAGAGCCTAGTTGACCATTTATCCCAAAGTCAAACATCTTGTTCTTTTTTGGTGGGAAATCCAAACATTCTCTGAATCAATATGACTTTTGAAAGGACTTTTTAGATCACACCTAGTCACTCAAACACCATGCTCTTTCAATATCCATTAAATACCCCCACATACCTCATTTGGATTTCAATGTGATGTGGTCACAATATCTTGATTTTTATGTAGGGATTTTGTGTTGTTTGAATGTATTCTAGTTGTTTGAACTTAGACATGAATGTTATATGAAATGATAAATGTTTAGAGATATGATGAAGATATTCATGTGGTAAGATGATTAAATTTTTATTGTAAAAAAATTCTAGCTAGTTATGTATAATATGATTGAGATGTTAAAGGGTTAAAAGTGATTGAGATAAAAATTATATAGTTTAAGTGAATAGATTTCAATGAGATATGTTATATATATTTTAATAGTTAAAAGTTAAAATATTTCAATTAAGTCAAATTGGTTCAAGTTGTTGTTATTTTGGAATAAAATATTCCATGTTATTTTGGAATAAAAAATTCAATTTGAACCAATTGGATCACTTGTTATATCACTACAAGAAATTATTTATTTACATACTGATTATTATATACATATATGAATCCGTATGTAACAAATACATTTTTTTATATTCCTAAAACAAATATTGAAATCCCAGTAGGATTTTCCAATCCTTTTTAGATTCGAATTTCGATTCTATTTGTTTGTTTTGTTGCAAATTCCTTTACTTACGGATATTTACATATGAATTTAATTCAGTATGTAAATACATTACATGCGAATTTTTTCGTATGTAAATCAAAAGTAATCGCATACGGACATAATCCATATGTAATTTTGACGCCATGAAGCTAGAATAATTACATACGGATCATATCCGTATATACAACATTACATTTTTAATTAAAAAAAGTGAAACGTATTACATATTTAATTAAAAAAACAGAAATAATTACATACGGATTCTCACCGTATGTAAGGTATTACATATTTAATTTAAAAAACTGAAATATTTACATATAGATTATATCCGTATATATTGTGTTACATACGGATATTAAAAAACACTAAAAAGAACATGTAACCATTTTCATTCCCTCTGCAACATTAATCTTTTTCCAAATAAAAAAATAAAAAAATCTCATTCCCTCCATAACATTCTCTTTTTCCCAAAAATAAATTTTCCATTCCCTTCACAACATTCCTTTTTTTTCACAAAAACAATTTTTCCTCTAGAAACCCTATCATTTCTTCTCTTAATCTTAAAATAAAATATACTATTTTTTTTTACCGGCAATAAAAAATGAATAAATATGAACCACTTGACGGGTGGTCAAACCCTTATACATAAACACAACCTTTAACCTCCCTTACTAGACAAACTCCCAAATATGCCTAACAGAATACATCTAGTTGAACCCAGAGAGAATCACTTAAGGCGCTCAAGCCTACATCTAAAAAGAGTACATCATGAGACCATCCCTATACAAACCAAAGAGAAAATATACTAATTAATATAATTAAACACTAAATTTAAAGTTACTAATTATACCTCTTAAATATTATATTGTGCATGTAAATATTTAATTAAAATATATAAGTATACATATATCACAAGGAAGTATCTAAAAAAATGCATTCATCTTCATTTAATATTTATATACATTAAACAAAAAGTCACAAGAAATAGAGTACTTCATATGCTCACTATGAAACTTTATTACTAGTAAAATCATATACTACTATAATACACAATCAACATGAATAAAAAACAATATAAGACAAATAATAGGGTAAACTAGCAATTATATAAATGTAACTATAAATCACAAACATAAAATTCATTACTTTTTATACATTTTTCGAAGTAGTCAATTGTTTATCATAATTCACAATCCATATCACTCATGTAAGAAATTCATTGACTAACATACATACACTTAACTCTACTTTTGGAAGATGCGTGTATTGAGTTAGACTAAAAGATTTGCCCTGTCATACGACCACACTGTGAAATTCACTCAGTTATGCACATATTATCTCTTTCAAACAACTGACCCATTCATATGAGCCTCATTAGATTCTCACCACCTGAATAACTTCATCTATTTGATTCTATGTAGAGTCAGGATACCTCCTTCTAGACGAATTCCTAGTTAATGCACATCCTAACAATATCAAAACGACAATTCATTTCTTGAAAATATTGTCTTGATCATATTTTCATATTTCATATCACATAAATACACAATTCAATTACACCAATTTTTTACATTTTTAAACAATCCAAAAATATAAAAGAAGTCACATAAATACATAACTAATTAGTTCAATTACTTATATAAATAAAATTTACACAAATTTTAATTAAAACAATAAACAATTATAAAATAATGTTTCAGAATTAAATTTCAAATTTGAAGGTTTTTTTAGCTTGAGCGAAAATCTCGTCGCTTGAGCAAAAAATGAGGTCGAGAGCAAGCTCAATTCAAGTACTATTTTTGTTTGAGCAAGAATCCATTTGCAGGAGCGAAAATAGACCCGAGAGCACCCCAAAATTTCACCCAATTTTTTTCTTGAGCGAGAATTTTCTCGCTTGAGCGAAAGTGTACCCAAGAGCAAGCAAAATTTTCCTGCCATATTCTATCTTTAACGAGGATCTTTTGCTTGAGCGAAAATAGTAGAACAAAACTTTAGGAAACAACTTTTCAAGATTTCATCAAAATTAATACTCAAACTTTTATTTTATAAAACATATCAAACCAAACTAACATCACCTTGCTTAGTGTTGGATAAGTACTCTCATGTCAACCTATATATCTATATATTCATGATTTTTAAACCAAATTCATTTAGTTTTCAACATCCAAATTCAAACAACAAATATTTATCAATGTTTCCATTTCCAATGATTCATAATACCATTCAAACATTCAAGAATCTTTTTTTTTTTATCAGCAATAAAGATTAAATAAATGCGAACCACTTCAGGGGTGGTTCAACCCTTATACAAAATATACAATGAACAACTTCTAAACTAAAGCCACCAAACTAACCAAACCAAAACACGAATCTTACTAAAAACCTAACATACGTCAAGAAACCATTCTCATACATTTCAAAGGTTCTAAGCACCAGCTAGAGAAGGAAAACGAGGCAGAACGAAATTTTGCAGAAATCCAAGACCACACCTTTGCTTGCACCATTGCACACACTTCTGACGCGTCAGCCACCCTCCTATTGAAAATGATAGAGTTCTTGTGATTCCAGATTTCCCCCACAACCCCAACCCAAATTGTGCTCCATACATCATTAAATGAATCAGAAAACATGCTTAACCTGAACTGAGCAATGTTTGACGAAGGATCAATGTGAGACACAAACGACACTCCCAACCACTTAAAGCAAAAACACCAAATCTGCCAAACATTCAAGAATCTTGTTCACACCACAATCAACTTGTAAATTTATCAAATCAACAAAATCTATTATCTTAATACTTTCACTTTCAATCCCAAATAAAACACATTCATTTACTCAACAATACAACCTGCAAGAAAATTTGAAGATTGTGACCGTGTCACATTCACATATAGATCTTCTAACATAAGGTTCTATTGCAGATTAAAACTAGCTTCCATTACCCAAGAAGAAGTACGTGTGCTCACAAAGAGGTCCAACTCCTAAAGATCACAATGATAACTTAACATGCACCACAAAACCCTGATGAATGATCCAAGCATATCACTAGTACTCTAAACCAACAAAGACTCATTCTGAAGTCTCTTGTACCACATGTAAATGAATCTATCCAGATAAACAGAAAAAAAAAACATAAAACTAAATCAAAGAAAAAATGAGCATAATTGAAACTTTTTGACTTTGCTCACTCCAGAAGACCAAAGACCACCTAAAACAAGTTAGAGAGAGAATAGTTAAATTAAAATGAAACCTGAATAACTATTTTTTTCTATTAATATATAAATTTTCACTTTAATAATGAAAAATTTCGATGTATTTTAATTTTAGCACTTCTACTCAAAACAATCTTTTAAGTACTTACACAAAAAATATCTTAAATAAATTAAAATGATTAAATTTTTTAGATACTTGATTTAATTAAATAATATATATATATATATATATATATATTATCTAATATTAATTATATATACATATTATTCTTACACTTTCATTCAATTCTACTTTAACATTCTATTTATATTAAAAATAATTACATTTTACTTCGACTTTATAATTTAATTATGTTATTGCTCATTGTAGTTACAATGAAATATTTACAGATATTTTGAACGTAAGAGAGGTAAATAATATTTTTTAATATTGTTTATTCGTATGCAATAGTTTTTAAAAATAATATTGTATAGATGACAAATTTATACACAAAAACAATATAAAATTTATTGTTAATAATGTATTAAAAATAAAAAGATAGACGTGATTATGTTGTTTTAAAAAATAATAAATATATTATCAATTGAATTATGCACTTGATCCAATTGTTTTAATTAATTAATCATAACTGATAATAAAAACTAAAAAATCGGTAATCATATCAACCGTTTAAAAGTGAAAATAAATCTACATAAATTAAAATTAGACAGCATAATATTTGGAGAAAGTTAAAATAAGTCAATTATTTTATATTAATTTTAAATTGTGCGATTTTTTCTTAATTCTAAAAATGTAAACATATTTTTTTTCCTCTTTCAAGATAAATTAGTAGTCATAATATGCCTACCAAAAATCATTAAATAAAAATTAATTTTAAAAACTATAAATAATTAGTTGCTATATTAACTAAATTAGATACTTTAGAGACTAAAAAAATTATTAATTTCTAAATTAGTATCTAATTAACTACTAATTATTTAGATTCTAAATTTGTAGTAAAAACCTGGTTAGCTATTTAGATATCAATTTAAAAATTATTTATCACTAATAGAAATTAATTTATAAACCAATAATTTTTTTAGTCTCTAAAATAGTATTTAATTTAATCGATATAACAACTAATTATTTTTAATCTCTAAAATTAGTTTTTACTTAATAATTTTCTTGTAGATGTAGTGTATATTGAAAAAGATTAAAATTAAAATTTGTCAGCATAATATTTTGGAGAAAGTTAAAATAAGTCAATTATTTTATATTAATTTTAAAGTGTGCAAAAATAAAATTTTTTAATTCTAAATATGTAAACATATTTTTTTTTTGTCTTTCAAGATAAATTAGTAGTCATAATATCCCTACTAAAAAATCATTAAATAGAAATTAATTTTAAAAACTAAAAATAATTAGTTGCTATATTAACTAAATTAGTTATTTTAAAGACTAAAAAAATTATTGATTTCTAAATTAATTTTTATTATTCATAAATAGTTTCTAAATTAGTATTTAATTAACTACTAACGTTTTAACTACCAATTATTTAGATTATAAATTTGGTAGCAAAATTAGATATCCATTTAGAAATTATTTATCACTAATAAATATTAATTTAGAAACCAATAATAGTTTTAGTCTCTGAAATAGTATCTAATTTAATCAATATAACAACTAATTATTTTTAATCTCTAAAATTAGTTTCTATTTAATGATTGTTGTGTATTGAAAAAAATTAAAATTAAAATTTGCCAGCATAATATTTGGAGAAAGTTAAATAAGTAAATTATTTTATATTAATTTTAAATTGTGCGAAAAGAAAGGTTTTTAATTCTAAATATGTAAACATATTTTTTTGTCTTTCAAGATAAATTAGTAGTTATGATATCCCTACTAAAAATTATTAAATAAAAATCAATTTTAAAAATTAAAATAATTAGTTGATATATTAACTAAATTAGATAAAAAATATTGATTTTTAAATTAATTTTTATTATTGATAAATAATTTTTAAATTAGTATATAATTAACTAATAATATTTTAATTACTAATTATTTAGATTCTAAATTTGGTAGCAAAAACTTTGATAGGTAAGATAACAATTTAGAAAGTATTTATCAGTAATAAAAACTAATTTAGAAATCAATAATTTTTTTAGTCTCTAAAATAGTATCTAATTTAATCGATATAACAATTAATTATTTTTAATCTCTAAAATTATTTTCTATTTAATGATTGTAGTGTATATTGAAAAATATTATTTTACAATTATTCAATACTTTAATAATAAAATTAATTTATAAAAAAATAAATTATAAATTTAACTAAAATATAATTATTTTTAATTCAAATACAATATCAAAGTAAATTATTGAATAAAAGTATAAAATAATATATATATATATATATATATATATAATTACTTTATGCATATTAGAAAAAAGGTTACTTATTACACGTATAAAAAAATTAATTATCTTATTTAAAAATATTTTGGTACTTTAATTATTTTAATTAATATATTTACTTTAACGTTAAATTAATTACCTTGAACGTTAAAATGATAAATAATTTTTAATATTATTTATTTGATGCTGATGTGAATTTGAATATAATGCAGCTCATTAAATAAAAATAAAGATTTATATCATAATTTCTAATTTTAAATTTAAAAAATGTAAAATACTATATTGGTGGTAGATGCTTGGGAGTTGAAGTGGGAAACACATGTCCCTACTTTCCGAATGATGCCAACTATTATTACGTGGAAACAATATCTTCTTTTTCTCTCCTTTCGCACCTTCACCACGAGCTCGCCACACGCCTCTTTCCTTACGCAATCCTACCCGTCCATCTGTTTCTCATCCAACGCTCAAAAATACAGATCTCACTTTCCGAAATCCCAAAATACCCCTCTCTTCTCCTACATATACCTTCCTTGTCCCACGCAAGCTTCACCACCACAACTCTAGCCTCAATCCTTGGCCGCCATTGTTTCTTCTTCTTCTTCCATTTCCTTTCCCTCTTTCTCGATCTCTTTTCGTTTACCCTTTTGGAGATTTTGATCTCATGGCCCTCGCTCCTTCTAAAGTTTCCCCCTTTTCTGGGTTTTCTCTTTCAGACGGTGTTGGTGCCGTGAGAAACCCAACCTGTTCTGTTTCTTTGAGCTTTCTGAATAAGAAAGTGGGAAGCAGGAACCTTGGTGTTTCTGCCTCAACTGTGCCTCTTACTGGGGTGATCTTTGAACCCTTTGAGGAGGTTAAGAAGGAAGAGCTTGCTGTTCCCACTGCTGGGCAGGTTTCGTTGGCTCGTCAGTATTACGCTGATGAGTGCGAATCTGCAATTAACAAGCAGATAAAGTGAGCGTTTTTTTGTTTTCACTTTTTTTTTTTGGTTTATTTTTTGAGTAATTACTTGTGATTACATTTTCTGCTTTTGTTATCTGTTTGAGTTTTTGTTTACAAATCTGTTGCTGTCTTTTCTGTCTCCTGTTTAGAGAGATTTGTTTAAACAGATTGAAAAGTTGACAAATTTATAATTCAAAAAATGAACAATAAAAAGCTTAAAACAATTTTAAGAGTCTCTGCTTTGCTTATATAAGCAGATCAATCAATTATTTTTATATATGCTCTTGTAAAGTGACCTTTTTGCATTGTTGAGTGATTTAAACTCAGGAAAGTACTTTTCCTTGTACTTGTAGTTACAAATTAAAAACGAACGGTGATTATTATAAATACATGTGTAATAATCAATGATGTCTTAAAATTAGTGACCATTTAACAATCACTCTGCTTCTACTTTTTAGATTTTCTTCTGCAGGGTTTGATCCTGAAATAAAAAAAGGGTAAATATGTATTTTTTTTTAAATATTGTTTTTAGTTTTTTGTATCATAAAAATGGTGATTTTGGTTTTAGCAGAGCATTTCTGAGATGTGGTGGACTTTGTCCCTAATTACTTCAAGATTAAGTACAAGATCTGGACCAAAATCATCATTCTTAAAATATAAGAATTAAAAACATATTCGATCAAATTTTGAGAGGTTAAAACGCATTATTAATTTAGAAAAAAGGTTATTTTTTATTTTTTATTTGCTTGCATATAATAGTGGTCCTCTGATTAAGAGTTTTTCCACTTCAATTTTGTGTCACAGTGTGGAATACAATGCATCCTATGTGTACCACTCCTTGTTTGCATACTTTGACAGGGACAACGTAGCTCTCAAGGGATTTGCCAGGTAACTAACATTAAACCCCTTGTTTCTGTTTCTGTTAAAAGTTTCTTCCATTTCTCAAACAGGTGTTCATTTCACGTTGCTATTGTTGAAAACAGGTTCTTCAAGGAATCTAGTGAAGAAGAAAGAGAGCACGCTGAAAAGCTTATGAAATATCAGGTTAAATTAATTTTATAGTTAACTGTTAATTCCTAATCATGTAGCTAAAAGTAACTTCTCTGAAGTTACATGACAGTATACTGATATATATATGGTCTTTGGTAAATTGTTTAGAACACTCGAGGAGGTAGAGTTGTTCTTCACCCGATCAAGAATGTACCCTCAGAATTTGAGCATGTGGAGAAGGGGGATGCGTTATATGGTGAGCTTACTGATTTAATTGCTGTTTCAATGACTCTGAAACTGTGCATTGTGGTTTTTCATGTTTTCAATTGAATATATATGCTGATTTTCCTCTATTGCTTTGTTCAGCAATGGAATTAGCTTTGTCTTTGGAGAAGTTAGTGAATGAGAAACTTCGGAGTGTGCACAGTGTAATGCATCTTTACTTTTCTGCTTTTGGTTTTGTTTTTCTCTTAATTTTTTTCCCTGTGGAACTCACAAATTATTTTATCTAACAGGTGGCAGATCGCAACAAAGACCCTCAATTGGCAGACTTCATTGAAAGCGAGTTTCTTTCTGAACAGGTTAAAGTCATCTAAACCTCAGAGTGGTTGTGAATTCATAAAAATTTCGGTAAAATTTCTTAGAAAATTGAAAGAAATTGGAAAAATAAAGAGAGGAAATATAGATGAACTGTATGGTTTTTCCAAACTTTTTATTATTTTTGTATAATTCCTTATGAAGCAAACCAGGACCATTAGATGTGGCTTTTGTTGAATGTTTACCCTGAGAGGAGGAACACATCTACCACAGGCTAATAAAAACAGAAAACCATTACATGTGTATCTATGCACTGAGCTTGTTTATATTGCCAATGTGTTTTATGTGTTTCTTAAAACATGTCCCTTTCTTTTGTACAGGTAGAAGCAATTAAGAAGATCTCAGAGTATGTGGCTCAACTGAGAATGGTTGGAAAGGGTCACGGTATGTTTTGCTACCACTATTTCTCATATTGGTTCACTGAATTTGCCTTTGATGTACATTTCCATCACTTTGGTATTTTCCTTCTACTTGTATTTATGTTTTATTGGCTCGCAGGTGTTTGGCACTTTGATCAAAGTCTGCTTCATGATGGACATGCCGCTTGAACTTGAATAGTCTTTATTAGTCTTCGTTTATATTTGCTCTTGTATTAAGTTCTGGGTTGTTTTCTAATTTAGAAGTAGTATTTAAGTGTTTTTCCTTAGTACTGAGGTGTAAGAACTTGTAGTGTTGTGGTAGCGAGTATCATATGTAAAAGACTGCAAGCATTTTATGCAATAACATTCGATATCTGCTTTTCAATCGTCCCTCTCCAGTAAAAATGTCAATGGTTACTTTGGCATGATGATATGAAAATTTTCATAATCTTGACAATGAGGAATACAAGATCAAAATATACACGTTTGTTTTGAAAATAAATTATAATACCCTGGAAGGTTAGTAATTTGCTGTCACAGGAAAAAACTTAAGTTGGAATACTTGCCACAAACTGACTTAAAAGTTAAACTTAATTTGGAATCCAAGTAGGGTCCAAACATAGAATGTCTTCAATTGAAGGCCACTTGTCAAGTACAAGTATCAAAAACACTGCTCTTCTTACTGATACCCATTAATTTACTTGAAAATATGTTATTAGGTTTAAAAATAAACGCAAATCTGATGTAAGATTTTCAGAAGAAAATTATTACATAAATGGAAATTGCCAATGGATATTGGTAAATTGTAAGAGCTTCACTGGCAACACCTATATTAACTTGATATATCACGCTGGTAACTTGATTTCTGCTTCTTTTTATGGAGGAACTCTACTTTTCTGAAGGAAAGGGGTGTTTTTGGTTTCTGTTCAGCTGTATTGTTGAACTATAGTTGTCTTGCCAAACTTAGTTTGGTGATATGTTTTGGTTTCCTGTTTACCAATTCGCACAGGGTTTGAATTGAATCCTGGTTGTTCTAGAACTATAGTTTGCAAAATATAGATAATTGGAGCTTGCATTTACAAATGCAAAACTGTAATGAATATCCAAAATATAGACTAAAACTCAGCTGAAACTGAATAATTCAAAGTCTGATCATTCACTTTTACTTCCCTTGGAAACAAAATTAATGATATGCGAGGGAAGGAGTAGACGCTGAAGGAGAACTTGAAGAAAATTTTTATTCCCCTTCCTCATACATCTATGATACTTTAATTAAACCTTTGGACTTATTCATCAAGAAAAATTCATGACCATCTAAACAATCACACAACAATATTTCATGTTGGCCTAAAACAGATCATCCAATATGAAGATATGTTGGTTCTTTTCTTGTGAAATGTATTTTGAGGAGAAGAAGACTCAATCATTTTCCACATAACTTGGATATCCGAATATTCTCCACAAGACTCCATGTCTTTATAAAGATTCATAAGTCCATTTCTATGCCCTGTATTCAACTCCATAAATAAATAAAAAATATCAAAGAAAAGTTAACTATGTGATCCAGAATTACTAGTGAATCATAGCATCTCTACTTCAAAGTAGTTTTACCTTTAGATCTGAACATGAAGTTTGAAGTCACTTTGAGAAGGATAGTTTTAATTGGGTAGATAGACATCCTCTTGAAGTACCTCCAACCCTTCCAGTTTCCCATTTTCTGAAACAGATAGCTAGTTTTCTCTTCCTTGCACCCTCCATTTTATATGTGTGAAGCATGTCCTTAAAAAATAATGTAATGATTTCTAGCAAAACAACAAGATGAATCATGCCATATAAGAAAGCAACAAGATAGAAGACAAGGCCTTTTGTGTACTTCTTGAGTCTTCTATCTTCCATAAAGTATTCAAGACATTGCTTGATTATGCCATTCAAACTGTTACTACATGCTTATGGTACTTCTTTAATGTATCAGAAAAACTAGTTATGGTAAATTAATATTGGTATGAAACATTATTTTCACATTCTCATTAAATTTGACCAGAAAAACACTTATTGTAAATTGATTTTGACTGTAGAAAAAATGAGAAATACTCCATAAATCATATCATAGAGGTGGATCTTTTTAGTTTATAACAGATAATGCAGGTCAACAGTGTATAAATAATGGGTTGGAGGAACTTGATTTGGATTTTGCTTCCCTACTTATTCAACTCACTAAATATTCTCAATCTAATTGCATCTATAAGCAAAATGGTTCGATGTGGGCCCTTTTGAAGCGGTTGTTGGTTTATCTTCATTGTTTTTGTGTTTGTATTTGCACTTTCTCTGTAGTCTTTCTTTATGCACCAAAAAATATTAATTACATCCACAATCGTAAGTAAATTTTTTTATTGAAAATTATTTCTTCACAAATTTTATTTTCACGAAACATATTGTCTCGTTTTAAGTAAAAAAAAAGTTGTATTGCCACGAAAATATAGAAAGTTTCTCATAAATTTAATTTTATTTATTTAAATTATTTCAAATTTTAAAAATATTTATAAGAATAGTCAAATGTAACCACGAAACTCTTCGAAATATAATATGATTCTGTAAAATAAAAATCTCGAAGTAATCCTATAAGCGTTTTTTAAACATAAAGTATGTACTTATCTTAATAAGTTGTTGAGATTCAATTCATCAAACAAAAAAAATAAGAAAAATAAGAATTATTATTATGCCATGGAAGAGACTTAACATCCTGAGTGGTTGATATTAAAAGGCAAGGTTCTTGAATTGGCACAATTTAGTAGGACCATAAAAGTGATTAATGTTTGAAGGAGCATTAATTTGGATACTGTTTCAATCGCTTTCTATTGGTATAATATATAGTTTAATTTTGGTGAGTGAAATTTAAAAGTTAGGCCGTGGCATGTTCTTAAGCTTTTTTTAGGTGTTGATCAATCACTTGTTTTGACATCTCACCAATTTATATGCTTTGAATTTGAATTTATATCTCTTGTTGTTTTTGTGTGTGTGTTTTTTTGGGATGAGAGGTGTAGATGGGAATATTTTTGGTACATATTCTTGGTGTTTCAGACAACTTTCACTGTTTTATTTTTTTGAATTGAGAACAAAATTTGAAAGGAAAAAAAATCTAATAGAAATGATGAGAAAAGTGAGGTTCTCTTGACACAAACCTAAGAAATAAAAGTGTTGAAAATGTTTTTATTTGTATGTACTTTACTCAGCTGCAATTATTTAGGGATTTTCTTTCGCAAGTTTTTATTTGCAGATATAAACTCCCTAGGTAAATTATTCGCGGATTTAAATTTTAAAGGGACTTTACTTGTGGAATTCAATATTCAGAACATTAACGGTTAGAATTTGAAAATTTTTTTTTCTTTTATTTTTTATTTTTTATTTTCCTATCTACCACCTTTTGTTTTTATTTTTCTATCTAGCACTATTTTGTTTTTATTTTTTTATCTAGCATTCTTTTGTTTTTATTTTTTTATCTAGCACTCTTTTGTTTTTATTTGTCTATCTAGCACTTTTTTGTTTTTATTTTTCTATCTAGCATTATTTCAAAGTAAAAAAAAATTAATAAATTTAAAAAAATAAAATTTGAATGCATTAAAAAATAAATATTTTTAATGTTTAAAATAGTTAGAAATATAATTAATGACTAAAGAAATTTTTTTTTACAAAATAAAAATAAAAAATTAATAAATTAAAAATGTTTAGTTTAAATTTTTTTAAGGATGAAGAAAATAAAAAAAATTAAACACTACAGCAACATAAAAGTTGAATCTATAAACAAAAATTAGTATTTATTTTTATTATTATTTATTATGTAATCATGTTAATTTCAAGTAAAAAATATATGATATAATTATAAAAAAACCAAAGTCAACCAGTACTAATTAGTAGTGGACACAAATAATATTGAAGTGTCTACCCTAAATGCAAAATCCTAAAAAAAACTAATGCAAATGCTACACTTAATGCTTAAAAATGAGAAGAAAAAAACGCAAAAATAAATAAATATAGAAAATAAAAACAAAAACAATAAAAATAAAAACAAAAATAAATAAAGAATGACAGAAAAAAATAATAACTAAAAAAATAAAATATATAAAAGGGTTTAGAAGGTAAAACAAAATAAGATAAAGATAAAAGATATAAAAAAAAAACAAATCAAAACAAGATAAATATAAGAGATATAAGGCGATACTAAATGTTAAACATAAAAAAGAAAATAAATGAGAGATGATTATTCATTTAATATTTTCTTCAATGGTACATTAAATAATTTATGCAAAATGAAACATGATTAATGACAAGAAGTGGACGATCCAGTAATGTTGGGACACGTTCTTTTTGTGTGTCCTGATGTTTGATAATATGAACCACATTTTTTTGTTTGATCATGTCGTTCTCTTATGTCTATATCAGTCTTTATTCAACTTGACTTAGGTCTTCCCTTTGAGGTTCTTTACATGAACATAGTATTTGACCAGTGTATGCAGGTAAATACTCTTCAATATTATTTGTGTGTCCACTATTAATTAATACTAATTGACTTTGTTATTTTTATAATTATGTCATATTTTTTACTTGAAATTAACATGATTACATCATCAATAATAATAAAAATAAATACTAATTTATGTTTATAGATTCAACTTTTATGTTGTTGTAGGGTTTAATTTTTTATTTTCTTCATTCTT
>Ga0123342_1006325_pt1 | contig 16503 bp, 8 predicted proteins | sample Turbeawhitnodule_FD_89960 | JGI IMG/M metagenome (GOLD analysis project Ga0123342, IMG submission 89960) | Root nodule microbial communities of legume samples collected from Mexico - Turtle bean Mexico white nodule | ecosystem: Host-associated > Plants > Roots > Nodule | place: Mexico: Nepantla... | reverse complement strand
CTCATTATGTTTGTTGTTTCTCATCTAACTCAAGCCACCATCCCCCCCCCGCCTCCTCCCGCCATCCACCCATCCATATATATAGTTAAATTAATATTTTTTATAATAAATCGGTAACCCTTTTTTCTTTTATTAGGTTTGGAGAATGTTAAAATAAATAATATTAAATATTTTTTATATTTTCAGTAAAAAAAAAAAAAAAAAAAAAAGTGAAAGTCCAACCTTCTTTAGGACACTATGCTAAAATTGTTTTAACTCACATTGTGCCTATAGAAATTTGTGGCTAGTTTTTTAATACCTTCACAAGTAGTGGAAAACCAACTACAAACACATTTAATATTTTACAAATCTTTGTGTAGGACTGAATTAGACAAGAACATAAATTCTTCTAAAAATCCTCGGGAAAGATTGTTTGACATAAAACAATGAAATCAAAATATTAAGCAACTTCATAAGATTGAAAAACAAGAGAGTATTTCTTGGGTATATCTTGCCTGTATTTTTCTTTTTCTCACTTTTCCTGTATCATTCTCAACCCAACCTCTTTTCATGTTACAATCTTATTGTAAGAAAGCTATTTTTTTTTCTTCTACATTGTTTTCTCTATTCCTTGCGGTATCTCATTTACATGCCTTAGGAAATAAGAACCACAATAAAGGTACACTAACTAATTTTGTTTTTTGTTTACATACCCAAACACTTTTATTCTTTTGCATTCTCCTTATGTTTGTTATCTTTTTGAGGTGGATTCACAAATCGGGTGGATATTGAATCCAACGTTTAAAAATAAGGTATCAATTTAGGCGGATCTGATGGCATATCCTTTTGAAGGGAGGGAGCCTAATGGGGGACCATCCAAGGCAAGCTACCTTCATCTTAAATGAACACCATGTATTCAAGTTTGCATTAAATGAATGAAGTATTCATAATTGAGGTTGATTCTCTCCCCAATCTCCCTTTGCTACTTCTAAGACTAATGAAAACCTTAGAAAGTTGATCTCACCTCTTTCTACCTTCTAGCACCTAAATCACTATCAAACCTCACCAATTCACTCTCAAACTCGGTGCAAAACCTTCAATCATTTTTTTGCCACTCCATGAATTCTCCAATTCATCTTCTTGGATTGCTTCAAAATTTGTCTAGAACTTGTTTTAAACTAGAGAAAGATATGTCCCTTATGGTAACTAAATTAATAAATAAGAGTCTAGTTTAAAATATTAGTAGCTAAAACTTTGATAGCCAATTTATAAATTTTTATTAATAATAGAAATTACTTTAAATGCCAATAATTTTTTAGTTTCTAAAATATTATTTAATTTAATCAATATAGTGACAATAAGTAAGGATGTCTCAATTCCAAACTAACTCTGACAACCCCAAGCTAACCATTGTTGATTCAAGACTGCATTTGCAAAAGCTTTGCTTAAGGACAAGTAAAGAGCTAAGGTAGGGGGAGTTGATAAGGGTCAAATTGTAGTAAAAATCATAGACCAATAAACATGCAATTTATGTAGAAATTGTGCAAAAACATGTCAAAAGCTCTCCAACTCCAGCTGCACTTAGAGACAAAGAAGAAAATAGGATACATGCATAAATCTTAAAGGAAAAGGCTAAAAGCCAAGCAAACAAAGATGGAGAAAAAAGATTAAATCTTCCTAATGCATGAAGAATGACTTAGCGGATTAAGTCCAAAGAAAAAATTCATGAAAAACACTCAAAACACTGAGCGCATTTGCATACGCTAAGGGGTTCAAGGGCAAAATAGTCAAAGAGATACAAAGATCAAAAAGTTGAGTGAATTACAAAGGGTAGAGCGAAATATATCTTTAATAATGAAGAATGCTCAAATTCGCTCAGAAAGAGCTTAAGCCAACCTTTACCAAGTTTCAGAACAAAGGAATTTCGCTTGAAGCCTAAGCCAAACCATTTTTGCTTCATGGTTAAGAAAGGTCGGAGTTGGGTTGAGCTTGAAGTGAATCCTTGGCAAATCTTTAACTTTGGGAATCCCAAAAAGTCCAAAAAATGGGCTTAAATCCCAAATATTGCTTAATGATGACGAATGTCAATCCATTAAACGGATTAGTCTATACTGAACGAATGATGAATGATGAATAATTTGGAATCTCATTAAAAAATCCTATTAATAGAAATCTTAAGAAAACGTTCAAAAACATCAAAAGCTTTGAAAAACAAAAACTAATTAAGTATTATATTGATTAAGTTATATACTATTTTACAAACTAAAAAATTATTAATATTAAAAATTAATTTCTATTTAATGATTTTTTTATAATAATAAAATTAAAAAAACGAGATCTTCCTATCCATAAGAGGTTGGTAGAGGTGGGTTCTTCTATCATGCATACGTTTTGGTGTTATCTTTATGCCCTTTTTGTATGCAAGTGGGGCCCACGGTTATTTGCTTGAATTTGGCTCATTAGATTCCATGCAACTGGAATTGGAGTGTCCATGCTTTTTATATTTTATTTTATTCCTTCATCTATCACTTGCATTAAGAGTGTGGGTCACTTTTTATTTTTATACAAAATGTAAAAATACATTTTTATTTTTTTTTTGTCACTTTTATAAAGTAATTTTTTTTATTATGTACTCCGGACGCATTCAAAAAAGACTTTCAGATTATATCATCTAAAAACTAAAAAAGACTTATGGATTATGTAATCCCGAAACTAATAATGTATATGAGAAAATGCTTATGGATGATGTAATCCAGAAGTTAATTACGAATTTGAAAAGAGACTTTTGGATTACGTAATCTAAAATATTACAGAGAGATATTTTTGAAAATACAAAATTTATGGAGGTGAGAGAAGAACATACGGAGGTGCAGGAAGAAACAGTTTTTTCATGTTATTTTTACTTTTGCACCATGAGTTTGTTCTAAAATTTGGGCCATGGTTTCTAGGCCCCTTTTTGTGTTTTATATTTTTGCTATTCACACCCCCAATTTTTGTAAAAGAATCAATGTGCTCTAAATATCATGATTAAAAACATTGATTTTGTTATGTAAAGATAAAAGATACAAACAAGGATAATGAAATTTACAAAAAGTTGTATATGAAGAACTCAGTTACATAGACAAGTTAGTTATATTGGTCTAAGTAAATTAATTAGACTAATTGCATAGAAAACAAACTATAGTAATAAGCATACAAACAATTACTTTAAACCAGAAATAATTGTTACAACATAATCAACCAATAACATTGGGTAACATAATATACACTCACAAGTTTGATAAAGCTCATCCTAAATATTATTCATAACTTTTACACATTTATATATATTCCCTTTTCCATTGAATAGGTGCCATCAAATTATATTTGATAATCACTAGTCTCAATTATGACAAACTTGATGCTCTTAGTTACCATCACTTTCTTCAAGAGAGAACAATAGCTAAAAGAAATTCCTTCTACAAATTTGATTGGTATCAGTGTAACTGATCTGTGTTCATTTTCTTTTTAACAACAAGGAATGGTTTGAACATCAAGAGTAACCCAAGTGCTTGAACTAAGTTCAGGACAAAGAACACCATTTGTGTGCCTGCAGTTAAATGTACATCAGTAAGCTCCTTGTAATATAATGAAACTAGTAAAAGAACCAATGATCTCAATAACTATATTGACATTAAATATAGTTTAGCTATAAAATAGTTTATACTCAAGCAGAGCTAAAGCTTAGATAAAGATTTCACATTTGATTTGGTCAATTAATTGAATTTTGATTTTGATTAAAATTAACATATTTTATGCTTTTTGAATGTGAAAAGAAAAGCTTTTGACATTTAAAGTTAGACAAAGAGTGTTCTCATCTGTCGTATATTAAACAAAAACCAGAATAAAATATACCTGGGAGGAATGAAGCATCCATCCTCTTTTGTGACCAAGTTAATCTGCATTCACCATCATCATATAAGAAAAAAGAGGATAGAACGTATGTGAATAAAAACCTCTACTAATGAAATAATATTCAACCATCATCATATAAGAAAATTGGAGATAAAAAATATGTGAATAAAAATCACTACTAATGAAATAATATTCAACTATTAAAGTGTCTAAGTGGATTAAGTGGATTGGGGTATGTTTGGATAAACTTATCTATAAAAACTTTTGAAAGAGAAATAAGAAGAAAAAATGAAATGAGTTTCTTTTTAAGTTAATCCAGTACGAATGAAAACGTTCTTCTGCCTTTTGACTAAGTTAATCTGCATGAAGTATACACTCATATAAGAAAATTGGAGATAATTTATGGTTGTAGTTGTTAAAGTTAAGTTCAATAGCAGGGATGAAATACAATGAGAAAAGTTGTTTAAACCATAAATAGATTATTGGGGTAAGTCTCGATGCAGTTGAGTTTAAAGCGCTTATCCCAGAAGATAACATGAACCTTATATCTGTTTTTAAAGAGGAGGAAGTCAAGGAAGCGGTGTGACAATGTGGAGAATCATAGAGTCCTGGACTCGATGGGTTCAATTTCAACTTTATTAGGAAAAGTTGGGAGTTTATAAGAGACGAGTTTGTAAAGGCCATGACCTTGTTTCATGAAACAAATTCTATTTCAAAGGGGTGCAATGCATCCTTCATAGCATTGATACCAAAAGTGAAGGACCCCTCTAAGTTGGAGCAATATCGACCCATCTCTCTAGTGGGGGCTATTTACAAAGTCATTGCAAAGGTGTTGGCCGAAAGAATAAAGAAAGTGCTAAACTCTATTGTTGATGAAAGCCAATCTGCATTCCTAAAGGGGAGAGGGATGTTGGATAGCGTGCTCATGGCCAATGAGGTGATAGAGGATGTTAGAAGGTGTGGGAGGAGAGGTCTATGCTTGAAGGTGGACTTTGAAAAAGCCTATGACTCGGTTAGGTGAGAGTTTCTGTATGATATGCTCCATAAGATGGGTTTTCATAGCAAGTGGGTTATGTGTATGCGAGGATGTATGGAATCAGCCACAATATATGTGTTAGTTAATGGAAGCCCAACGGAGGAATTCAAACCAACAAAAGGTTTGAGGCAAGGTGATCCGCTTGCCCCTTTTCTTTATATTGTGGTAGCTGAAGGTCTAGCTGAGTTAGTAAGACAAGCTAATAAGACCAACCTGCTATCAGGAGTTAACTTTGGTAGAGGAGGTGGAGCTTAGTATTCTGCAATTCGCAGATGATATCCTTTTTCTCTGTGAAGCGTCCCATAGCAATGTGGTAACTTATGTGGCTAAAAGAGAATACTAATGAATAATTTGTCAACTGCTAACAGGTCAAAGTTAACTAAGTAATTTCTATTAAATATCCTACTATACAATACACTAACACAGGAAATGAGCTACCTATGCATATTGTTAGAAACCAATTGCAAAGTAAATGAGTTTCACAATGGCATACATAGTGAGGGATTTAGAATTCAACAACTATAATCGCCATATCTTAAAGGAACTTATCAAGAAGTTTCTGGGACAAATAAATTAAATTAATCTGTTATTATAAATTGTACAAAAAAAAACTCTATATATGCAGGTCTTATGGCAAGTATCATTTAAGATATTAATCCCAAGTAGAGATCTACAATAATATCTTTTTAACTATGAGGTAAGTCGAACAAAAGTGGAAGAAATAATAGGAAAGCTTACACTGCACCACCTGTAGCAGGGCCAATAGCATTTAATAGAGACATGCCTGTCATAGAAATTCCATTAGCAGCACCCCTTTGGTGTTGTTCCTGTTTTCCAAATCAACATCAGATATGCTACAATTTCATCAACAACTACTCTCCACAATTTTATAGAATCAGAGGACAAAGAATTGTCCAAAAGTTTACCACTGCTCGATTTTGTAGAAGGAGCAAACCAGTTACAATGGTGATCTAAATCCAATAAAAATAGAAGAATCAGTCAAATTTATAGCATACAGAAACTTTTCTGAATCAAGTAAAGTTATAGCATATTAAGTCCTCAAAATTAGCAATAAATGATAATAGAGGTGCACTTACAGAAAAAATATTCTTTAGAATTGAACAAATACTTAACACTATGTATAGTGCTACACCTGACAACAATGGTATGAAGGGGTAGCTTTGCAAAATAGGTATGGATAAAATCTACATATATAGAACAAAAGGACATATTTCAAATAACAAAAAATGAAATGTTTAAATGAAATAATTGCCAGAATCAGATGAAAACCCACAGATGAGATTCGGCCAAGTGAAATAGGTCCACTAGCTTTTTCCACATATGGATATATGGTAAGTTGGTAAATGATAAGTGCAAAACCTGAACATTTTGAGAAGTCACTGAATAATATTTGTCATGCAAAGAGATATATGAATATCAACACGTAAGTTTTATCAGCAAGAAAGAATAACTGGTTCAATCCTTATACAAATCGGAAAAAAACTTAATTTGTAACTTTTTTTATATAAAAATAATTTTTATCATATATGCACAAAAAGATATGATACTTGAGATCATAGTAGTTAAAATTTTACGATTCACGACACGTATCGTACGAAACAATACAGTTTCACCCTTCCACGATACGAATCGTGTGAAGAATCTTTTTCGTCCTTGAATCTTAGCTGTATTGTGAGATTCGCACGAAGAATCGTTGAATCGCGAAACGAAACGATTCCGTATTGTGTGAATCAGTGTGGATTTTAAAAAATGAGTAAATAAAAAAAAGATAGACATAATTTGTTTAATAACATGTATGCACCACATTATTTTTTTAGAGGTTGTTTTGATGAAATTGTGTGGTATATTATATATATATATACATAATTTATTGTATCTTGTATGTATACATATCTTATATATTTAAATATATATTAAATTTTTTAATGTTTATGAATCTTACGATTCACGATACGAAACAATTTACTATTCATAATATCCGCTCTCCGATACACTACTTGTATCTCGATTCTACTACCATGCTTGAGATTGCTATAACATTTTATATATCAAAATATACTTATGTGAAGTTTCTTAAGCCAAGTGAATAAAAATTCAGCAAGACCAATAAAAAGAGAAAAACATTCTCAAGCAACTGTCATGTGGTTTCATAAGTAAAATCATAAAATTTGAGTCTACCAGTAATAAGAATTTATTGTATGTTCCAGAGATGCACCTGATATTGAAAGAACATTACCAACATTATCAGTTGTAAAGTTTAAACCCCCAAACCTTTGAGGAGAAACAGCCCATAAGGAGAAAACCTAAAGAAAGCAGCATTGATGAATGTTGTTCAGTTAAAAATACATGGAAAAAAGTAGGAAATATCCAAACAAGATATATAAGGACATGTAAAGAAAATTTCTAACTCCATTAAGTATCTTACCTCTAGATAAGTAATATCATGAAGTGAGAAAATGCAATATGCAATGATAGATGACATTAAGGGCCAATTAAGGAAGAGGTTTTCATTTTTTTGGATATTTTCATTGTCAGTCCCATTGTTTCCATTTTCTAAAGCTTTTGCATCTTCTATGGATTCATCACTGTAATTGTGGTTGTGAAGTGTTTCCTGCAGGCATTTTAACATATAAGGGTTTTTCATGATAAAAATGTCATCATTGAAATGTTAGAATAAAATCCACAATACTTAGAGAGGATAAAAAAAATTCACATACTGGAATCCAGATGCAGCCAATTGCTACTACAAATGCAAGTGCTGATATAACAAAGTTGGGTAGGAAGTATGGAAACCTGGACAATAATTCATGTTTGGGAAAATGAAAATTAGCACATCATTAAATGATAAAAGGGTAGAAAGACAAAGATGAAAATTAGATCCAGAAGACAACTTACTTATCCCAAAAGCAATCCTTTGGAAATATATGAGGGTACTTTTCTACTGGCTATAATGAAAATTTTCCAAAAGATTAGAAAATGGCTGAAGAATTATTTCAAGCATCTATGTTCCTCAACTAAATACAAAATTTCAGGTGTCAATCTTCTCAAAATACCATAAGCCTTTCAATTCAAAATAATTGTTACTATGAAAAATAAAGAAAAAAATATAGGATTAATTCTCCTTGTGTAAAATACACACATATGATTGTTTATTTATAGATGAAAATAATAAACATAATAGAATAACATAAATTATGGGTTAAGTCCATTACATTTAACATTCTCCTCAAGTTGGTGCATATATGTACAAAACTTGTTACAAATATAATCAATTATAGGTTCCAATTAAAATTTAGTGAAAATATTTTTTAGCTGATCATTCAAATTAACAAACTTAGTTTTGATGTTTCATGATACAATATTTTCTCAAATGAAATGGAAATCAATCTCAATATGTTTTTTCCTTTCATGAAAGACGATATTTGAGCTAATATGAGGAGTGTCTGATTATCACATATGAGTGACCTCTCGAAATTGCAATTCTTTAAGTATATATTTAAGCCAAATAAACAAACTCACAAGTAGTTGAGGCTATAACTCTATATTATGCTTCAACACTAGATTTTGCCACAACATTTGCTCTTCCAAGAAATCAAATTATAATCACCAATAGAAACACTATCCTAGAGTGGATCTTCTATGAAACAAAGTTCCTACCCAATCATCATCTGAATAACATACAACTCTAGTATGATTATTGTGACCATATAGAAAGCATTTTCTAGGAGAACCTTTAATGTACTTCAATATACAAATGACTGCATTCCAATTATCAACACATGGGAAATTAAGGAATTGACTCACAACACTAACTGCAGATAAAATATCAGGATGATTAACAGTAAAATAGTTTAATTTTCCAACTAATCTTTTGTACTTATTAGAGTCTGAGAGATCCTTCCTCTAACTAGGTAGGAATTTGACATTAGGATGCATAGGTGTATTAACAGATTTTGAATTCACTAATCCAGTTTCCACCAAAATATCTAATGCATACTTCATTTGAGAGATAAAAATATCATTGTTGGATTGTGTTATCTCAATCCCCAAGAAATATCGGAGTTTGAAAGATCTTTGGTCTGAAAGTGGTAAAAAGTATGTTGTTTTATTTGAGAGATGTCATGGTGATCATTACTTGTGAGAACATTGTCATCAAAATATACTACTAGATAGATACACCTAACACTTGAGTGACGGTAAAAAACTGAATGATTTGCCTTAATGCAAGTCATACGAAATTGTTGAACAACATTATTAAACTTTCCAAACCAGATCCTAGGAGAATGCTTGAGACCATATAAAGATTTGCGGATATGACATACCAATCTAGAAGAATCCACCTGAGCAAAAAAAAAAAAAAGAAGGTTGCTCCATATAAATTTCTTCCTTCAAATCCCCATTATGAAAAACGTTTTTGACATCCATTTGACAAATATGTCATCTTTAAAGAGTTTTCATGGTTACGAATAAGCGAACATAAGCCATCTTTTTCACTAGAGAAAACGTATCACAATAGTTCAAACCAAAATTTTATGTATAACCTTTAGCCATAAGACGAGCTTTGAGATGATCAATAGTACCATCAGGACCAACTTTGACGGTAAAAACCCATCTACAGCAATTAATAGATTTCACATAAGGTAAAGAAACAAGTTTCCAAGTTCCACTGGTCTGAAGATCACTTATTTCATCAAGTATTGCCTGACACCAACCGGGATGAGCTAAGGCATCACCTACAAACTTTGGAACGGACACAAAAGAAATAGACGAAAGCCAGATATAAAAAGGTTGAGATAATCAATGGTAGCTTAAAGTAGTATAATATGGTGAGAGATTACGAGTCTAACGTATACCTTTACAAAGGTAAGGAGAAGACCAGGTTTAACTATCGGAGTCGTAAGGTGCAGAGGATCTGGCATTAGAAGAGAGTCATTTGATGGATGATGGAAAGTCTTACGGGAATATTTAGGTACACTAGACACAACAAGAGGATAAAAAGAAACCGAAAGATGTACTTGATCAAATGGAGACACAGGTGAAGAACATAAAGACTTAAAATAAAAAGAACACTTAATGAATGTGTCGTCTACATGTATGAAACAACAATTAAAAGAGAGTGAGAAAAATTTATATCCTTTTTTAGATCTAGTGAACCCTAAAAAAACACATTTGTGTGACCTAGAAGATAATTATCAAGATCGGACAAAAATTGTGAAGAAAACATGTAGAGCCAAAAACTTTAAGTGGTAAGGGATGAAGAGGTTCATGAGGAAAATAAATTGAAGAATTTTATTCAATAAAACCAAAGATGTCATACAATTAATTAGATAATTCATTAAGAATAACATCACCATGAATTAAAAGAGTGTGAGTGGTGTCAAGAAGATGTCCATTATTCACTCAACCACACCATTTTGTTGAGGGGTATAAGCACATGAGGTTTGGTGAAGAATTCCAAGAGATTTCATAAAAGTGGTAAACGAATGACAAAGATACTCACGAGCATTCTCATAGTGTATGGTTCGAATCAAAACTCCAATTTGATTATTAATTTCATTATAAAAATATTGAAATATAGAAAATAACTCAAAATGAGTTTTCATTGAAATAAACCAAGTACATAATCTTAAATAAAAGTAACAAAATACTGAAACACTAAATTAGACTTAACACGACTTGATCTTCAAATGTCAAAGTAAACTCAGACAAAAAGGGACAAAGCACGTTGTGAAACACGAATAGGACAATAATTACGACTTTGGTTACCTAAATAACACAACTCACAAGACAAACTAGACACTTTGGACACACATGGAACAAGGTGAGTCGAACGATGTTCTTGCCGACTCAATCGGCTGTGGCAGTAAAACAATGGTGACAATTGCTGCGAAACACCATTGAGCATTCATCGAAAAAAATAAAACTCTAATCCTATGCTATAGATACCATATTGAGAAGAAGAAAATAAATATAAAATTAATTTCCTTTGTATAAAATACAGTTATTTATTTATAAATAAAAATAATAACAGAATAACAGAATAACATAAACTATACACTAATCCTCTTACATTCAACCCTTACAAACAAATATATACTATATAGTTCATATGGAAAAGAGATAGTACCTGAGACAAATACCCTCCCAATGCTGGACCAATTATTAAACCTATGCCCCAAGCTGCACTCACCTAAACCCAAATCACAAATTCAATTACTACTATGGAAATGCAGTTCTAAGAACCAAGTAAAGGAGCTGGTGTTGCTTACGGTTGAGAGTCCAAGAGCTTGGTGTTCTTCTCGAAAAAGTTCAGAGGCATAGGCCTGTTCAATAATGGAGTTAGGAAAATAGATGCAGGAATGAAAACTTGAATGAGATTGAACAAATTAAATGTGCACAAATTCAAAATTGGTATCCAATAGTACTTGTGGATGAAACATGAAATTGCTAACTGTTATGAGTTAAAAATATGATACCCTCACTGGTCCAAGCAAACAGTTGAAAGTTCCCAGAAGAAACCTCACGATAACAGCCATCCAAAAACTTGTGCTGAGGCCAAATAGTGTGTTGAAAATGATGCTGAAATCAAGTAAGCATTGAAAATTATGGGAAACTTGAAAACAAAACTTAAAAGAAAGCATGCAATTCCTTGACATATATACTTACACTGAAATAATTGCTATAATTATAACAGGTTTTCGACCAATGCGATCAGCTATAGTTCCCCAAAATAAAGATGTCAAACATCTGCCAAACATAAATGCAGAACCTGCAACATTTTGTATCATGCACACATCACAAATAAATAGCTTACAACAATTCAAGACTTCAAAAAATGGAAATACTAGAAGTGATCTTACCCACGTAACCAGCATAAGAACTGATATCAGCTTCTGTTTTCGCAATATTAAAATCCCTTACCTGAATATCAATGTTAAATTATTGAGGATAGGTGCACCAGCATAAAGTTAATCATTAATCAAAGATTTTTCTCTCTCGAGTAATTCATAACAAATAACAAAACATGATGTGATAACATTAGCACCGAGAAAACATTTCTAATTAATTACTCAGAATGACTTAGATTGAACATCATGCAGTTCTTGAGAGTTGAACTCATTCATATATTTGCAGATTTCTTTCTAAATTATTTTTATCATATATAAACAATGACTTGATACTTAAATTCATTTTTCAGTTGTATTGATGAATAAATAGAAACTTAAAATTTAACTTCTAGTACTAGAAATAGATAACTACGTACTCAGACAACTTCCAACTTCCAACAATGTCGCAAAATCATAGTATACATAAAGTGAAAAGGTTACAGCAAAGCCTTCTTGATGGTTAAACTCACCATGAAATAAAGGAATGGAAAGAGAGATGATATTGGCAATGCTGTACAGAACAGAAGAAAGTGACATCAGATAGGACAAAGCAACTGATTCATGATGACCAAAAAAACGACAACAGTAAAACACTAAAATTCCATAAAATATTTGAGTTTGAGCATTCAAGAGAAATATGAAGCAACCATCTCGATTCAATCATTCACCAATAGTTGACATTTTTCCTGTTTTTCTTGAAGAAAAGAAAAAATGAACTGAAGTTTGGATGTGTATGAACTTTGATTTCACAGACTACCAATATGAGATTTTCCAACACAAAACCACAAAAGTTCCAACAAGAAAACTGTTGTGTTCGAATATACAGTAACAAGAAAACACAACTTTTATTGACTTGAAGATTATATACAGTAAGTTCTTCAAATCCAGTGTAACTACCATACTCATAAGTCATCTATATATAACCTTCCATATACATAAACTCCTCAACATGTAGAATCTAGGAAACCCATTTTCATTAAATAGACACTCTAATCTTCTTCACCAAGGCGTATTATTTGAGAACCATGATCACAAAAACCAGAACCAACTCTTGCAGAAGTTATAATGCTCAAAAGAGTGTTAAATGCTCACCAGTACAAAGCACGAGCATCCACACGATGAAAAGCTTTGTGAAGGGTACACCTTGTCCCTCACTCAACTCGTTGGCTTTATCCACTTTACAACCAGGGCAGTTCTCGTAGTACTTCTTCTTCTCCAACAATGGCTGATTAACAATCTCCTCTTCCATGTTTGTGACAGAACCCCACCACCCTTTTTCCTACACATTTTACATGCATGCATTCAAACCCAGAAAGGATTATCGTAACGTCAAACTCAGTTTGTTTTGAAGCACATAATGAAAACCAGACATAGGTTAGTTGAGGAAACGAACATACACACGACCAGAGCAGAAAACCCTTGGACTTTGTCGTAGGTTTTGGAATGCAAGATGAACATCACCATTCCTTCTTTATCCAATATAAATAACTTGCACCTCTCATATTTATTTGGCTTTAAATGGTTGATATTTATTTATTTATTTTCTTGCTGATAAAAGAAAAAGTAGTAAAAATTGTAACTCAAGTCAAAGAAATGAAACTTAAAATATTTAATATTTTAATTTTAAAATAAATAACAGTATTTAATATCTCAAATTTAGTATTATAAAATATAATAATAATAATAATAATTTCTTAAGTAAAATACTTATTATTATTATTAATGTTTAGGGTTTAATGTATTCAACAAAGTCTCACATATGAAGAATGAAAAGTTGATATGAAATTATTTAGAAAAAATTTGATACTTTATATATGATTGGACGTGACAAATGTTCTTTTTTTCAGACTGTGAACTAGAAACTAACGTGTGCTAACGAGTTCCACCAGTATGAACAATTATCTGTGAGAATGATTAAGTGGTCCATTTGCTCTTTTCTTTGTTTTCACTTTTATAGGATAAATTAATGATTTGGTCTTTAATTATTAAACAAGTGATCATTTAGTCTATAAAAAAGTTAAAGTTTAATTCAGCTCTTGAATATGGAAAAGTCATACAGTTGAAGCTTTATAAAAGTTTTTTTGATGATTTTTTTAACTTTAAATTTGTTATAGAGAAAAAGGGTTGAGAAATCACTAAAAATAATTAATTGGCTTACTTAATAATCAATATTTTTGTATTAATAATATAACTCAATTAGCTCTTATTTACGAATAAAATGGTTACTTACTTCACTTGTACGACTAAAATGAAATCTTATTTAAGAGGGATTATTTTTTTTTTACTTTATCATATAATTACAAATTATTTATTGATTAATTGGTTTATTTTTATAATAAATATAAAAAATCACGTCAATGATGATTTGTAATTAAAAATTAATATATAATTATTTTACATAAGGACCAGAAAATAGATAAAATTATTTTACAAGTGTTAAAGATAAAAAAATTATTTTAGAGTTGTACTGGTATAATTAAAATGACACTTAAATATTTTATTATTAAATTGAAAAAACTGTATATAAATAGTAAAATCAATAATTCAGTTTGATGATTTCTGGACACTATTTTATTTTTCTCTTTTGCTCTCTCTCTTATATTCTGAGCATCTCTTTCATCATACTAACAATCGGAGGTCACCACTAGGCTTCTGGTAATGGATACAACAAAATAACTTGATTCGAATTTTAGTTAAAGTAAGTTTATTTTTTCTCTTTCTCTTTGAGTCAATTTTGAGTTTTATGTTGAGTTTGGATTGAGGACTAGAAATGTGAGGATTTGACGGAGTGGAAGTGTGAAGATTTGAGAAAAAGTGTGAAGAAAATTTGTGTGTTTGGATTAGAGTATGTTAGAATGGATGAGTGAAGAAAATTTATTGAGATATGTGAGTGAGGTGATAGTTGTAGGGATATTTTGAATTATTTTTAATAGTGTAAGATGTAAGATTACAAATTTATCCTTGTGTATAAAACAATTGAAAAATGAAAAATGATTTTTTTATATAGATTTTTGTTAATTAAAATAATGTAAAATCAAAATTTTAAATAAAAAAAATAAAATAATGTAAAATTAAAATAAATTAATTAATTAAATACAATATTTAAATATTTTTGTGTTATATTAAAATTTATTTTATTATTCATTTTATTAGTTCAGATTATTTAATTTTATTAGTAATATAATTAAATATTTTTGTTAGTTAATATTATTTATGATTATTTCATTTGTATTATATTATGTTATATATATATATATTAAGTATTGCTTGGTATATATATATATATATATATATATATATATTATTATTATTATTATTATTATTATTATGAACTGTGGGAAAGTAGGAAAAATAAATGTTACCAACAATTACCCTAAACCAGAAATAATTGTAACAACATTACCAAGCAATAACATTGAGTAACTCACAAGATAAAAAATTGTTTTTCTGTATGCCTTTTTCCATTGAATAGGTGCCATCAAATTAGCTAGTCTCAATTATGACAAACTTAATGCTCTTAGTTACTACCATCACTTCCCTCAAGAGAGAACAATAGCTAAAAGAAATTCCTTCTGCAAATTTGATTGGTATCAGTGTAACTGATCAGTGTGCATTTTCTTTTTTTCAACCAGGAATGGTTTGAACATCATGAGTAATCCAAGTGCTTGAACTATGTTCAGGACAAAGAACACCATATGTGTGCATGCAAACAAATGTACATCAGTAAACTCCTTGTAATATAATGCAACTAGTAAAAGAACCAATTAGGCAAAGAGTGTTCCCATCTGTCATATACTAAGCAAAAACCAGAATAAAATATACCTGGGAGGAATGAAGCATCCATCCTCTTTTGTGACCAAGTTAATCTGCATTCACCATCATCATATAAGAAAAAAGAGGATAGAAAGTATGTGAATAAAAATCTCTACTAATGAAAATATATTCGACCATCATCTTATAAGAAAATTGGAGATAGAAAGTATGTGATTCTAGTAAGGGGTTTAGAATCCATCAACTATAATGGCGAGATTTTGTGGTATGGTTCTCTCAAGGTTCTTATCATACATCTTTCAATCTAGTAAACTAACAGTAAGGTATGAAAGACACATATCTTAAAGGAACTTAGCATGATTTTTCAAGCACTAATGAATTAAATTAATCTGTTATTATAAATTATACAACAAAAACTCTATATATGCAGGTCTTATGGAAACTATATCATTTGAGATGTTAATCCCAAGTAGAGATCTACATTCATATTTTTTGAAATAAGAGAGGTAAGTTCAACAAAAGTGGAAGAAATCATAGGAAAACTTACAATGTACCACCAGGGCCAATAGCATTGAATAGAGACATGCATGTCATAGCAACTCCATTAGCTGCACCTCTTTGGTGTTGTTTCTGTTTTCCAAATCAACATCTTAGATATGCTACACTTCCATCAATAACTACTCTCATGGGGTCGAACCCAAGTCATAGAACTCAAAACCAAGCTCCGAGTTAGTATCCCAAGGAAATTGCAACAGCCAGCATCTGAACTCAAGTCCTTCTAGTAACTCGAGAAAGCATTAACCACTAGACCAGACAAATTCTTTGGTCATATTATCATTTTTATTATACTTATTATTAATATAATTTATACATATTAATATAATTATTATTAATAATAATAAAATAAATTATACT
>Ga0123342_1006323_pt1 | contig 16508 bp, 14 predicted proteins | sample Turbeawhitnodule_FD_89960 | JGI IMG/M metagenome (GOLD analysis project Ga0123342, IMG submission 89960) | Root nodule microbial communities of legume samples collected from Mexico - Turtle bean Mexico white nodule | ecosystem: Host-associated > Plants > Roots > Nodule | place: Mexico: Nepantla... | reverse complement strand
TTCAAACTTCCTTCAACACGAAACTCAAACTAAAATTGAATCAAAATAGGCTCTACAACAACATCAAAATCACACAACATCATCAAAATCACACAACAACAATGTTTCACTTCATAATCCATTAAATAAAAAATATATTACCTTTATCACCTAACCACCGTGAAAAGAGATGGAGGGCGTCCACCGAGCAAACACCGGTTGACGACGGCAACGAAGAACAAGACCACGGAACCACGACACAGGAAACCAATACAACAACAAACTGCAAGAGGAAACGGTGCACTGGAGAACCACGAGACCTTTGCGAAGAAGAAATTCAAAGAGGGAACGGTGCACTGGTGAACCACAGGACCAAAAAGAAGAAGAAATTGAAAGAGGGAGAGTTCAGCCACCAAAAGAAGAAGAAATTGAAAGAGGGAAAATATCGTAACCCTAATGAAAATTTGAACCAAAGATTAAACCTTTTCAAAAAAAAAATTGTGGGCCCCGCAACAACAATTTAATATTTGTTTTTTTGCCACCTGGACAGTTGTACATTGGAGCAATGAGATAAGTGGTTGTTCAACCAACATTTTCCAAATTTTATTTGCCAGTTGACTTCATAATCATGGACATAGAGGAAGATGTTGAAATACCTCTCATTCTTGAACGACCATTCATGAAGACTGCTAGAATTATCATTGATATTGATGAGGGAAAGCTGAAAGTGAGAGCTCAAGATTATGAGGTAGGCTTAACCACCATTCTTCATGCCAAGCCATATAAGTTATGATGGCTAAGTAAAGAAGGAAAAACATTGGTAAATAAACAATATCTTGTGAGTTTTTGCTTAAAAACATACAAATAAAAATAAAAATAGGTGACATTTAAAGTGATTTCCATGAAAGCTTACCACAAGAAGTCCATTTCAAGAAAAAGAAATCTTTTATGAGAAATTAAAAAAAAAAGAGCTTCTTAAAATATTTCCAAAGAGGTAATAAAGGTAAAGTGTATCTAACAAATTTTTTTTTTTCCTCTTACAAACCATAAATAAGAATTGTTAATGTGGGATGTTCACTTTGAGCTTGATTAGTACACATCAAACATAAGACTTCTAACACTCACATTTGAATGAGAATTAAAATATTTTTGAAAGTTTATAGTTTTTTCTTAGTTTTTCTTCTAATTTTTCACTAAGGAATCTTTCTTAAAAAAATAAAATTAGAATTTCTTTTAGAAACTAGAGAGAGTTTAAAATTTTCCAAAATTTCCAAAGATTTTTTTTTTTTCTTGAAGAAAAAAATATCTTTTAATCATTATAAAGTTTCTTGAGTTTTAAATATGATTTAAATGAGTAAAATTATATGTTAATTTATAAATTTAATGCGAATGAAAATATATATTGAATTTGAATGGTGAAAATTAAATTAAAATAAGTAAAATTATGGTTATACTGATAAAGAAAATAAGAAAATGTATAACATAACTATACATTTGGTTTTGCTTATTGATCCCCTGTTGCATATAATAAAATGCACATAATGAGTAACATATCATCTTCTTCTTTCACTTCTTCCAAAATGTTTTCAGTTTTCTCACACTCTCTCACTCACACAACCATGTCTCAATTTGCGTTCTTCAAATTTAGTTACAACAAACCTCGCCATTACACTCCTCTTCTCTTCCCTAACAACCTTCCGATCGCACCGCCGTTTTTTCGCACAACAACCGCTCTCCGCAGCAATGCCGCGCCAGATCCGCCCCTCGCTTTTCCCGGCGCCGCCGATGTCATCATCGTCGGCGCTGGCGTGGCCGGTTCCGCTCTCGCCTACACCCTCGCCAAGGTGCCTCTTCCTATTTCCATCCTCGCGCCACATCTTGAATTAATGAATTATGCAGCAGAGATTTCGAAATCGTTCTTTACGTAAGAGTATAAGAAAAATGAATGCTTTGATTGGTTACTATCAAGATGTTCCGTAAGAGTGTATGCGTTACATTTTTTGAAGGATGCACGGCGTGTCCATGTTATTGAGAGAGACTTGAGAGAGCCAGACAGAATCGTTGGTGAGCTTCTCCAGCCAGGAGGATATCTAAAGCTAGTTGAATTAGGGTTAGAAGGTATGTATCAAATTGGCTAGTGAACAAGATTATTCCAACACTGAGGTTGGATATGGTCTGTTTTCTGAACATATATTTTTATACATTGCCACTCCTATTACAGTGAAATGAAACTTATAACTATTACCATGTCTGAAGACTGTTATGCGCCTTTCTCTTTTTGTCTTTGTCTTTTGCTAAATATTTATTTTATTCATATTATTTTACAACCTGTTAAACCAGCCTAGTTTTGCTTTTTTTATTATATTAATTAATTTTTTCATCACCTCTTTGTGCTTGTAATATATGAGTCTTATCCCTTCAAGGGGTTATGTATTCCCTATCACCCAACAATAGCAATCAAATCAACAAGCCCCTTATGAAATTAGGTATTTTCATCTGCATGGATCAATGCCATTGGACTTTATCCGAAGCCAAATGGTAAAACCATTTACGGTAAAGCTTTACTTAATGGTTTGTCTCATTGTTAGTCGTTTTCTACCCCAGATTCTCCAGTGGATCCCCACTTATTTCATTCTCTTGGTCTTTAGACATGACTAAACCATATTAAGCATCTCTTTGTTATCTCCCCAATAAGTGCTACTTCAATTTCTCTTGGATTCGTTCATTCCTCATTTAATCCTAAACTTGTATTGTTTTCCTCTACTCACCCTCCGTGGCATATTCATCCTCTGTACACCAAGTTTTAGCTCATGTTGGCATTTACTGCATAACATTTACTAATTGTGCTCGATTCGGAAACCCTGTGCAATTTCATGATGTTACTTAAGCAGGGAAAAGAATATAAAACCATTTTTTATAATCAATATTATTTTTCTTAATATTTTTTTGTATTATGCATTGAAATTAGCTTATGCTTAATGGTGGAGTAATTAAGTTTGTTTTGGGATACCATTCACATGTGCTGTGTATATCCTTTGTCAGACTGCGTGGATCAAATTGATGCACAAAGGGTGCTAGGCTATGTTCTTTTCATGGATGGGAAAAAAACTAGGCTGCCTTATCCTTTGGAGAAGTTTCATGCTGATGTTGCTGGCAGGAGCTTCCATAATGGACGGTTTATACAGATGATGAGAGAAAAAGCTGCTGCTCTGCACCAGTAGTCCTTAATATATTGTGATTGTTAATTTAATTATCAAACTTATTTGCTTGGCCACAAAATAAGTTTAAATTTCTAATTTTTCATTGTAAATTATTGTTTGTAGTATTCTTTTTTTGCCTGATATTATCGTCTTCTTTGTTTACTGTTCAGTGTACGAATGGAGCAGGGCACTGTAACATCTCTTCTTGAACAGGATAACAAAACTGTTGTAGGGGTTCAGTACAGAACTAAAGATGGTCAAAAACTTAAAGCATATGCTCCCCTCACAGTTATTTGCGATGGCTGTTTCTCAACTCTGCGTCGATCTCTCTGCCACTCCAAGGTTGAAATGCCTTCTAATAGTTGAGTGACAATACTTTCCTTTTAATGACACCAAATATCACGCTTATGATCAATTCGGACACAGTTTGGAGATGTTATAAAATCTGGAGGATTTATCAGTTTTGCACCAGTTTGCTTGGCTCCCCTAATATATTATTAGCCATTTGCCAGGTTGAAGTACCCTCCTCTTTCGTGGGTTTAGTTCTGGAGAATTGTCAACTCCCATTTGAAAATTATGGCCATGTTATTCTAGCTGATCCTTCCCCTATCTTATTTTATCGTATCAGCAGCACCGAGGTTCGCTGCTTAGTTGATATACCAGGTCAAAAAGTCCCTCTTGTTTGGAGTGGAATGGCCAATTACCTGAAGGCTACAGTAGCTTCCCAGGTATCTGTTATGATCCTGCATGTGCTTGACATGTGTGTAGTCCAGCTGTGATTTATCATTATTTGTAATGTACAAGTAGCCAATTTTACTTGCTTCTAAGAAGCAAAAAATTGATTCCTGCTTTCATCTTCCTTTATATCTGGTGTAATTTACAGATTCCACCTGAGCTTCAGGATGCTTTCATATCTGCAATTGATAGAGGAAAGATTAGAATCATGCCTAATAGTAGCATGCCAGCTGATCCATATTCTACTCCGGGAGCTCTGTTAATTGGTGATGCTTTCAACATGCGTCATCCTTTGACTGGTGGAGGAATGACAGTGGCACTGTCTGATATTGTTTTGCTGCGGGATCTTATTAAGACAGTTGGTGACCTGAATGATGCATCCTCACTATGCAAATATCTTGAATCCTTTTACATCTTGCGCAAGGTGAGTAGCTTTTACATGTTGGCTAATATATTATTAATGGCAAACTGGTTATATATCGATTTAATTTGATGTATATAGAATGTTCCTTGTGTGCCTAATGATCTCTGTTTAATAATATTTGTGGTGTGTGGAACACGATTGTGGAAACCTAACCAACCATCACAAACCCATTATCCAGAAGCTCAACCTGATACCTTGCATATTTTGAAATCACCCTTTCACACCAGAGCTTCCGAAACATAGACAATTTGCAAGTCACACCTACCTTTACTGAAATTCAACTTTTTCAGAGCAATTAGGGTGACAAGGGTTTAACTTTATATACTTAGTCATAGAGGCTTTGATACCACACCATGAATCAACTATTTCGCTGGCTTAAGATGGAAGGTGAAGACTAAAGGCACATCAATGGTTTATATTGCATTTCTATCCTTAAAATCAATGTAAATTTAGAATCTTTAATCTTGAAAGAGACTTTGCCTCATGACTTGGCATGCCGTTTGCAGCCTATGGCATCCACCATAAATACATTGGCAGGTGCTCTTTACGAGGTCTTTTCAGTTTCACCCGATGATGCCAGAAAGGAACTACGCCAAGCATGTTTTGACTACTTGAGCCTTGGAAAAATATTTTCTGGTGGACCCATCGGTCTACTCTCAGGTCTAAACCCTTACCCGTTGAGTTTAATTCTTCATTTTTTTGCTGTTGCACTCTATGGGGTTGGCCGTCTGGTCTTACCATTCCCTTCATTTGAACGCATGTGGATTGGAGCTCGAATAGTTTTGGTGAGTTCTTCCTTCCACCCATCTCCCATTCATTTAATTTAGTCATGAAATTTGGCTTTTGGCGCCTTACAGTGATACTGTTCTTTATTGCCAAGTTTCACCATAACATGTTTTCCTTATCTTCTACAAGTTTGAATAAGAAAACAGTTCACTAATTTGATCATTCTGCAACATAGTCCACAAAAAATTTCATCATTGTTGTTTCAACGTTCTCCATATTTACAGAAATGAGGGTTTCTTCAGCAGTGCCCATAACCATTATCGTGTACTATATGTTGACAGTGACAGTCTCTGTTTTGTAACTCGTAACCAATTAATATCTTTCAGTGTGCGTTTTGCATAATATTTCCAATCATCAAGGCCGAGGGAATACGACAAATGTTTTTCCCCAAATCCATACCAGCTTTTTATAGAGCTCCTCCTTACAGGTGATGCATTGAGGATTAAGGAAATACTTACACTGCTCTCTCTATTAAGCGTTTTCAAATAGTTTGTCTTCAAGTTAAGGGAATTTTGATGGAGGACGCAAAGACAATTGTTATGCCTGCCACTTAGATGGAATTATGGGTGAGGAGTTTCGAAAGGTTGTAGCAGTTAATTGATCAATCCCCTTGGCTGGCTGTCATTGTACCAAAAGAAACAGAGGCAGTGGGATGTATTTTTTTTCCTTGAACCAAAGAAAAAAATACATATATTCTGGTTCTTAACTCTAAATTAGATAGGATCATTATGTATAAACATTGGCTTGTAAACAAAAGGAAAGAATACCAATGTTGAAGAAGATTGTGTGGAAAGAAAATAATGTTACTTGTGGTACATTGATATACTTCTAGAATTGTTGTACACTATCGTGAGCATTAAACTCTTAAAACAAAATCATTTCAAAATAAAATTTCTTTCTTCTTTTTTTGCAATCAAAAGTAAAATGATTTTTGGTACTGTATTTGAGCATTAAAAGCATAATAAGTAGTAACCATTATGCAAAACATTAGTTTTTTTTAAATATTTTTACTTTAATCCTTGTATATTTTTGTTTTTGTAATACCAGTTTTAGTACTTTCTTAACAGTCCAACGAAGGTGTAACGAAACAAACAAAATCGAAGCCTCAACTTTTCCCTTTCCAGAAAGTTGTATGTTTAAAATACTTGCCTGGCATCAATTTTTCCTTTTATAGAAAGATTTTGCACACCCTAAGAAGGTTTATTAAGTTACTGGATTTCAATAACTGAACAAATTTCACCTACTAGATTACAGAATAAATTAAAACTAAAAGTAGTTTAATGTAAGACTAAAATAACATTTTCCCTAGATGATAGATCTTTTGGGTCGGGCTGGTAAACTCAGGGAGGCTGAGAGGATTATTGAAACAATGCCATTTAATCCTGGTTCTATTCAATGGGCTTTTTTGCTTGCTGCGTGTAGGAAGCATGAAAATGTAGACCTAGCGGTGAAAGCAGCCAATGAGTTCCTCCGGCCGGAACCTTATAATGCTGCTCCATGTGTAATGCTTTCAAATATGTATGCCAGTGCTTCCAGATGGGACGATGCTGCAAACATTAAAAGGATGATGAGGGGAAGTGGAGTGAAGAAGAAACCAGGTTGTAGTTGGATAGAGATAGATGAGAAAGTGCATGTCTTTGTGGCTGAAGCACTTCACATCCAATTATAAAAGAGGTTCATGTGTACATGGAGGAATTGTTAAGGAAAATGAAGCAAGCGGGGTATGTACCTGATATAAGATGGGCATTGGTGAAAGCTGAAGAGGTAGAGAGAAATGAGAAATAAAGAAGGTTATTAAATCACAGTGAGAAGCTGGCAGTTGCATTTGGTCTGATCTCCACTGAAGAAGGAGTGCCTCGATATGATTTTCCACAATCTGTCAAGCTTCTTCACAGTCCATCAAGGTTTGCGCACCCAAGAAAATACCACAAACCGAAGCACTGACAAACATACTTCGTCCAATATACTTAATTTTCAATATTCCAGGCAGTTGCACGCAAATCAATGCATTAATAGATTGGAACGCTGCTTTTTATCATGAAAAAAATAACTCATTTTCAATTTTATGATAAGGAAAATGATAGGTTGACAACTCTTGGAGTTATATACCATCTTTGATGGCATAGGTTTAAAAATAAATATATATAATAAAGAGTAAATTTGTAATTAAATGATATAAAAAAAAATATTAAAATAATAGTATTGGGAGTTGTAAGGTAGTTGTATAAAAAATTAGGGTTGTCCATATATCATTGTCCTTTATGATAAATTGTACAAATAACAGCACAAAGGATTCAAGATGTAAGTTTTTACAACCGATATATTTTTCTTCAAGTTTTTTACGAGGTAGTTGCTGGTAGCCATGAGCATTGTTGGAAATTTTGCAGCCGATTAATAAACAGGATATTTCATCAAAATGGTGCATCTTTTTTCATATTTACCGAAAAAATTACAGAAATGGGCAATTCTTAGTCAAAGTTGCCAATGGTGTAGGCACAACATCAATTAAATTTATTAATCCATCCACTTTTTTATTTTTTAATTAAAGTTTCTAACTGGATTGACAACTTCAGTTTAAATAAAATTGGATACTGAATTGACAATTTCACGACATTAAAGTTGTCAATCCGGTTGGCAAGTTCAGTTGATTTTTTTTAAAAGAAATGACAATTAATATTTTTGAAAATAAAAATATATAGTTAAAATTTTTATTTTAATTATAATATCAAAATTTAATTTAATTTTATTTAAGAAAATGATATATAAGGTTGAAGAATTAAAATTATTATTTTTTATAATATTTTAAATAAATTTGGTTAAAAATGAGTTGTGTGATAAATTAAAAATATTTACTATTTTTTAAATATTGTTAAAGTTAAAAATACACTTATAAAAATGTGATATGATTTATGTATAAATTTTTAGATTATATAATAATATAAGAAAGTATAAATTATATAATATGTAAAAAGTAATAATATACATGTATTTATGTAAAATAAATGTATTAAAAAATAAATGAAAATATTAAATAGAAGTCATTAAAAGAAGATGATATTAAAATATTTGATAAGAACAACATTACCAAGGATGATTCTACTGTCTAAATGGACAATTTCCTCTGTTATGACCTTCATTGCGATAGTAAGAACATTTTTTTGGCTTGTTTTGAATTGGTTGATCCATTTCATTATGCAAACGAGTTGTAGTTGGTCGTTTTGAGTTTTTACGTCGCATGTGGGGGTCAAGTATGAAATTTGGTCCGGTATAAGTAGACTAATAATTCTCGTTTCGAACGGGATGAAATTCAACTTGATATGCCTTTCTAATCGTGTGGAGGTTGTAAACCGGATCAATGAATGTCGTCATTTGTAAATGACAAGAGAAACAAACGGCAATAACGTGACGACAGGGAAGTCGAAGAGCTTGGAAGTGACCACAATCACACCACCAATAATTTAATTTAATTATATATGATTGAGGTCGTCGACCATGTTAGGGGTGACTAATTCTTGGACATCAATTATATAAATTTTTTAATTTTAAAAAAAATAAAAAATTAATTATTTAAAAAAAAATCAACCGAACTTGCCAACCGAATTGACAACTTTAATTGAGAGAAATTGTCAACTCAATGTCCAATTTTATTTAAACTAAAGTTGCCAATCTAGTTAGAAACTTTAATTAAAAAATAAAAAGTGAAAGAATTAATAAATTTAATTGATGTTGTCTATACCATTGACAACTTTGACCAAGAATTGCCCATTCTTGTAATTTTTTCTGCTTTTGCCCATTTACGTAAATATGAAAAAAACATGCACCATTTTGGTGAAATTTCCTAATAAACAACTGAGACAAACACTGCTATGTTGGGGAGATGAGGCCAAAGGTTGGGAAGATATTAGCCTAAATTTTAATAACTTGGGAGAATTTCTTAATTATGTATTGCGTATTTTACACACACTTTACATCTTTATTGAAATACAATTAATTACAAGGTTAAAGGCTTACATCTTTATTGAAGTACAATTAATTACAAGGTTAAAGGCTTGTTTGTAAATGATTAGTACCTATTATTCAACCACAAACAACTATTTATGGTAAGTTTGTTTATTTGTACAATAACTACCTTGAAAGTCATATTACTGATGATTTCTGATTGATAAGATTTACAATGGATGTGTATAGAAATTTGCTATAGGTTAGGTTTTTTAGGATCTGATACCTTGACACTGTAAACAATATAAAGGGTTGTTGAATAGTGTTATTTAGTATGTGCAGTGTAAACAAAACTTTTTCCATCTTAACACTATATGTATGAATATATATACAAAATTTAAAAGTGTCACGAGGAGTATGAAAAAATGTATTATAACAGAAGGAAAACCAAAATAAAGCTCCAAAAAATATTATTCTTGAAGTTCAAGAAAAGACCACAAGACTTACCTTATACCTAAAAGATTAAACAATGGTGTTCTAAAACTTTTCCATGTGATTAAATTAGATCTAATGGACAACCAAAATGATCCTATCCTATAAATGCATTTGACTATAACATTACAATAGTTAATACAAGTTTACACAACCACTGAAAATTTCCACTACTGATGAATTTATCCACTCATCATAGTCAATACATTATATAGAAAGTATATTAATAATTTGTCTTCTTAGTTTTAAGAAATAATATAATTCTATTTTAATTTCCTACTTCTCAAAACAATGTGTTAGAATAGGCATAAACAAACGTTGATACTAATAAAATCACATCAAATGCATTCAACTATGCAGAAACAAGGGGAAACAGACATACTGGCAATCCCAAAAAAAAATGTATAAATCATAGAAAACATATATAACCATTTGGTTATATAACTTCATTTTATTTCTCCTTTATAAAAAGTTTGCACAGAAACCACTATGAGAAATAAAGTAAAAAGCAAGGAAACATTTTTATAAACAAAAAATAGAAAAGCTTTCCCAACCCATTGCCCAAATATTTTTCTAATATTTCCTGAAAACATAAAAAAAACCCTTCAATTTCATCTAAACACAACCATCATCAACACCAATGATACAACACCTGAAGCTTTAACAACACTCATCCAAACTAAACAGACACTCTAGAAGAACAAGGCTTTCTAATAAAACCATGCAATTAAACCATCAAACTTCATTTCATTTCAAAGAAAATCTAAAATAAACCAAAAAAGTTAAAAGGTAGAAGCTACAACAAGAAACGCTAGAAACACATAAAATAAATTTAACAATCATTGTAGAAATAGAATATAAATAAAGTGTAAGATAATTGTAGAAGGTGAAGAAAAGAAATATGTGTGACTAATCGACGATGCTGCCGATACCAACGCCCAAACCCGCTCTATCGATAACACAACAAGCGAGGCAACTGTCTCTTGCCATTTGAAGTCAATGCTAAACACTGTAAGAGAGGAGTTTTGATAGAAAAAAAACCTCTGAAAGTGAAAACACAAATTGATGTGGTGTTTTTGGGTTTATAATAAGAATCCCGATATATTGACACCGTCTGACACTAACACACATTTGAAGCTGTAGACGTGACAATGATGTGGCAGAGTAAGATTGCGTTTGGTGACGTCACAAATTCAAAACGAAAATGTTTTGTTAACACCCTCTGTCCACTAACACAGACTTGATGCCGCAGATGTGACATTGGGTGAGGATGTGGCAGTGGAGTTTTTTTGTAATTTTGATGAGAGTGATGTGACAGTTTTGTAAGAGTGTAAGGGTTTAATGTTTTAGTGTGGGTGCGGAAGCGGGAGAGTTTCGAAAGAAAGGAAGGTCGCATGAAAGGGGTAAAGAAGTAGCAGACTCGTCGGAGGGAGTGAGAAAGAAGCAATGGGAAGCACAGATCAAGCAGTAGAACAGGCGAAACACAAACCATAAACGTCTTTCTTGTGTGGTTGTCGCTGCTTCTTTGTTTGTTGTTCAAGTATTCAACGTCATTGGGTCATATATTACACCGGTTAGATGGCTTAACCAGTGTAATATGGGTCATATATTACACCCATGGCAGAATTGGACACCCACCCTACCAGAACTGGTTACCTAACGTTACCTACGACAGTTTTACATATGGATTTTTGTCCGTATGTAACTATGTTTTACATTCGGATTTATGGTCTTACCTACGAATTGGGCTGTATGTAATTTCAATTTTTCTTGTAGTGATCATTATCCCCTTAAAATGCCTCACTTAGTCTACCTCAACCACCAAGAACATTAAGATACTTGGTTTCTATTCAGAATAACAAATTATTTGAAAATACCAACTTCTAACAAAAAATATAGAGAAAAGTAATAATAATGGCTTGCACTTGGTGTCACATAATGATTGTTCATTTATGAAACAACAACAACAAAGTGCAATCTTATTGTGGGATTACAAACTCCAAAACTAAAATATTTGAAAGAAAAAGGACTGAATTTGTACTAAAATACCTAATTAATTAATAGAGCATTGTGAAATGAAAATATGAAAGGTATATACATATGTTGTAATAATGTTGTCCTCTTCTTTAGAAGCCGGACTATTCCCTTAAACCAACATAAACAACATATAAAAGTGATAATGTCTCTCTCATTTTCCAAAATTTGAAGGTCAAATTTCTAGTTAAATTCAGAATAACTAAATAAGGTTTTGGTTCAAAAAGCTTGGACTTGCATGTGCTACACGAGAGAAATAAAACACATTTTCCGTGTTGAATGCATTTATTATTTAAAAAGTAAACCTTTGTTGAAGAAAAAACTATCAAAGCTGACAAATAAATAATGGAAGCACATAAATATAAAACCTAAAATCTTCATAACTTGTGGATTTCAATTATAGGTGGCCTATATAAAGTCTTTGACCAAACTATAAAGGAACTCTACCAAGCAACATATATTAAAAGAAATATTCTTCACAACTCTGGCTAACACAAACTAAACATCTCCTTCACAAACATAAAGACAAAAAAAAAAAAAAAACAAAAAACAAAAAAAAAAAAAAATATTCTTCACAACACAGGAAAAAAAAAAAAAAAAAACCCCATCACAAACAAAAAAAAAAAAAAAAAAAAAAAACCATAAACACACCAAATAAGTGATCTCCTCAATATGCAATGAGTGTACACATTGTCATGTTTATAATAATAAAAAAAATCGTTGTTCCATACTCTACTATATAATGAAGACCAATGATAAATATGGATTACTAAAATAATCTTGCTATCAATAAATACACTATATATATATTTCATTAAAAACTGTTAACATATGTTAATTTAGTATTTTTATAAGGATAAAATTACAATAATCTTAAAACAATGATAGTTTAATATATAGACCTAAAAAAGGCTAAATAACAATAAGAGAGTAATATACGTACTATAGACAGTACAATGTCATAAAAGAAGAAAATATAAATCATATTGTTGGTTACATAGTACCAAAAAAAGATAAGAAATTTAAAATAATGTATAGAAGGAGCTGCGCGAACACAAGCCCCACTGCCACAAATTATGATGTAGGCTCTGCCATGTTTGACAGACCTTAAAGAAGTACCCCTCCAATGTGCAATGGATGTTACTCCCTTAGGCCACGCGTCTTCATGATCAACCATAGACCCCGTCCAGGTAAGTATGAAAAATAACCTTACACTCTTTCATTTTATATTCTTTGGTTGTTATTAGTTAATCTATACTGAGCAATGTGGGATTATCGTACATTTGTATACTCTGCCCGTATTTTAGCTTAATCACTTTTCTCTATAAATGATTCTCTTCATCGACATCTGTTTATTTGCATACAAAAATAATCTTGCTATCAATAAATAAACTATATATATATATATACATATATATATATATATATATATTTCATTAAAAACGGTTAACATAAGTTAATTTAGTTCATAAAAGAAGAAAATAAAAATGATATTGTTGGTTACATAGAACAAAATCAAGATGAGAATTTAAAAAATTGTATAGAAGGGCGAACACAAGCCCCACTGCCACAAATTATGACGTAGGCTCTGCCATGTTTGACAGACCTTAAAGATGTACCCCTCCAATGTGCAATGGAAGTTACTACCTTAGGCCATGATCCTTCATGATCAACCATAGACCCCGTCCAGGTAAGTATGGAAAATAATCTTACACTCTTTCATTTTATATTCTTTGTTTGTCATTAGTTAATCTATACTCGGCAATGTGGGATTATCACATTTGTATACTCTGCACGTGTTTTAGCTTAATCATTTTTCACTACAAATGATTCTCTTCATCGACGTCTGTTTATTTGCATGAGTATGAAGCTCCTTTGATTTCTATAAAAAAATATATTAGAAAAACAAATAAGAAAATTGTTTCCAAATAAAATAATTAATGTTAAGTTGCTGAGAAACAAGAAGTAATTGGTAAGATGATATATAATTTCAAACTTTTGATATTGTAGGTTATTGAGATTGTGTCAAAGAGCCCAAGAGTAATCATTTTTTTTCTACAAATGATTCTCTTCATCGACATATGTTTTTTGCATACTAAAATAATCTTCCTATCGATAAATATACTATATATATATATATAAATGTTAACATATGTTCATTTAGTATTTTTTAAGGATAAAATAACAGTAATATTAAAACAATGATAGTTTAATATATAGACCTAAAGAAGGCTAAATAAACAATAAGAAAGTAATATATGTATTATAGACAATACAATGTCAAAAAAGAAGAAAATAAAATTCATATTGTTGGTTACATAGTACAAAATCATGATAAGAAATTTAAAATACTGTATAGAAGGAGCTGCGCGAACACAAGCCCCACTGCCACAAATTATGATATAGGCTCTGCCATGTTCGACGGACCTTAAAGCAGTACCCCTCCAATGTGCAATGGAAGTTACTCACTTAGGTCATGAGCCTTCTTGATCATACATAGACCCCGTCCAGGTAAGTATGGAAAATAATCTTACACTTTTTCATTTTATATTCTTTGGTTGTCATTAGTTAATCTATTATGAGCAATGTGGGATTATCACATTTGTATAATCTGCACTTGTGTTATTATAATCATATTTTTCTACAAATGATTCTCTTCTTTGACTTCTGTTTATTTGCATGAGTATGAAGCTCCTTTCATTTCTATAAAGAATAACAAATATTAGAAAAACAAATAAGGAAATTGTTTTTCAAACAAAGTAATTAATGTTAAATTGCTGAGAAACAAGAAGTAATTGGTAAGATGATATATAATTTCAAACTTTTGATATTGTAAGTTGTTGACATTGTCTCATAGAGCTAAAGAATAATCATTTTTCTCTACAAATGATTCTCTTCATCGACATCTGTTTATATTAAAATAATCTTGTTAAAAATAAATACAATATATATATATATATATATATATATATTTCATTAAAATCTGTTAACATATGTTAATTTAGTATTTTTTTCAAGGATAAAATAACAGTAATCTTAAAACAATAGTTTAATATATAGACCTAAACAAGGCTAAATAAAGCAATAAGAAAGTAATATATGTATTATAGACAATAGAATGTCATAAAAGAAGAAAATAAAAATCATATTGTTGGTTACATAGTACAAAATCAAGATAAGAAATTTAAAATGTTATATAAAAGGAGCTGCGCGAACGCAAGCCACACTGCCACAAATGATGACGTAGGCTCTGTCATGTTTGACATACCTTAAAGTTGTAACCCTCCAATGTGCAATGGAAGTTACTCCCTTAGGCCATGGGCCTTCATGATCATACATAGACCCAGGTAAGTATGGAAAATTACCTTACACTCTTTCATTTTATATTCTTTGGTTGACATTAGTTAATCTATACTGAGCAATGTGGGATTATCACATTTGTATACTCTGCACAGTGTTTTAGCTTAATCATTTTTCTCTACAAATGATTCTCTTCATCGACATCTGTTTATTTGCATGAGTATGAAGCTCCTTTGATTTCTGTAGAGAATAAAAAATATTACCAAAAAAAATAAGGAAATTGTTTTCCAAACAAAGTAATTAATGTTAAGTTGCTGAGAAACAAGAAGTAATTGGTAGGATGATATATAATTTCAAACTTTTGATATTGTAGGTTATTGACATTGTCTCAAAGAGCCAAAGAGTAATCGGGTATTGTATTTGAACCTTGATGCTTGCATGGTTTCACATACTGTGAAAATCAAAAGTAATTGAGAGGCTAAAAGTAAGGTACTCAGTTACAGGAATTGTGGTATCATGTGAAATTTTACTTTCTTCTACTTGTAGTAAAACAGATCTAGATCCTCTAAAGTGAGCAATTCAACTTAAAGAGTAAAATAAGTAATCATAATCATTGATATTGCATAAATTTATAGATGTTTCTCATCAATGATTGAAATGACTTATTTTATTTTACTCACTTTAGATAAATCAGATCCTACTCAAATATTTTGCTCTCAAAAGTTATGTGATTGAAGCACTATTTTCATTCTATTTGACAGATATGGTGATTTATATACTAAAAATAATATAGCAATTAGGGGAATTTAGACGCATGTTAGTCCTTTGGGTTATCTCCAATATGTTGTATACATTATAACTACGTTCAGATTTGTGAACCAGTTCTTTGATGTCATTATTGATAGCACTGACAAATGCATTATTCTGGCTAACGAAAATTTGTATGAAGGATCAATATTCATTAATAGTGGTAAGAGAGAAAAATTGAATGCTCTTTTTCCTCCATAAGCTCTTATACACAGGTACAAGCATGTAATCCAACACATAATACTTTCATACGAGTTTAGTTTAGGCAACTGGTAGTTTTACATTTTGAGAATCATGTAAGAAAAGATGAAAAAATTTACATTTTGTATTTTATGTTTATAAATTTCAAAAAATCAAGTGTACATGACCCTCAATAAAGATGAAAAATGAGATTTTGCTTATACTTTTTATTTTGGAATTGGAACATTGTTACTATTATATTCTGAAGTTATTCTTTCAAGACCTCTTTATAACTTTTATTTTAAACTCTTATGTGAAAACTTTGGATAGTGTTGATTACTTTTTTTATTCAGTTACATGTTTGTCTTGTTGGTTGGTCAACTATCCAATTTGAAAAGATATAAAAAAAGTGGAAGCTTAGATTATAGTTTTCTACTCATGGAACTTAAATGAGTTGTACAAACTGATTAAAAATGTTGTTGCTTCACTACAAGAAAAAGTGCTTTTAAAAACTAAATTTTTGGTTTCTAAAATGATAAAATTAGTCACTAACTTAATTAGAAACTAATTTAGAAACTAATAGTCTTAAGTGGCTAAAATCATGGTCGCTAATTTTAGATACCAATTTAGAT
>Ga0123342_1006322_pt1 | contig 16509 bp, 10 predicted proteins | sample Turbeawhitnodule_FD_89960 | JGI IMG/M metagenome (GOLD analysis project Ga0123342, IMG submission 89960) | Root nodule microbial communities of legume samples collected from Mexico - Turtle bean Mexico white nodule | ecosystem: Host-associated > Plants > Roots > Nodule | place: Mexico: Nepantla... | reverse complement strand
CAATCGGTTGTTTTAACTTAGTTTGAAAACATTTTACTTTCACAAAGATTGAGAATGCCTATGCTTTAGATTTAATCAAAGGGTGGATTACAACACTCAAACTACCCCAGAACTATACTAAACAAGCACAACAACACCAAGCACAGCCAAGGCTTCAACATCCTTCAAAGGGTTTGGATTCTTCAAAGCTTGAACACCACTTGGTTCAACAGTAATCATCCATTGATACCAAATTCAACAGCCCAAACAACATCTAGTAGCAATGTGTTGAAGTTGTGAGAGGCATCCATGACTTTAATGTTAAATTGATGTCCACAACTTCACTTAACCTCGATCATCTTTTCTAATTAAAGTCGTGTCACATGTACACAGTTTCAATGTAATTTTTTAATCAAAATCATTCTAACATAATACAACTTTGACTTTGAATTTCCCCGACCTTGAAATCATCTTTATTGATGATGACTTTTTTGTGTCATGTCCCAATTATCTATTCTCACAATTACTAAGTCAAATTACACCATTTTTATATAAAAAAAACAACACAATTGATATAAATCTAAAAATGCATAACAAATAGTTAAAAAATTCTAAAATAATGCTAAAAGTAACAAGTATGATAAAAAATATAAAAATTGTAAATTTCTTATCTATGCTCGGTTTGTTTATGTGTATTTATTGTGAACGAAGAAAGATTTGCAGGATAATTTGTGTTTGGTTTCACAAATTGGCAAAGATTTGCGAGCGAAGAAATGAACAGATTGGTTGGATTGTGTTCTTTGCATATAAGGAAAGAAACCTTACAAAAGAGAGGAGAAAGACCCCTAATATTTATTTTTCCTACTTTGCCCACAGTTCATTTTTTTTATTTTTAAAACATAACCAAATTTTAAAAATAAAAAGATAAATAAATTTACATAATATTCAATTTTAAAAATAAATTTATGAATATAAAAATATAAATATTTTATTATATGTATTTATAATAAAAATAAATATTTGTTTACATTAAATATTTTAATTAACTCAAATCTTAACAAAAATATCTTATATTTTATTATTTAAATATTTTAAAGATAAGGATAAATTTGTAAATTTATATTTTACATATTTTAAAAAAATTAAAAATTCCATTACCTTATCACTTACAAACTTCAACAAACTTTTTTCATAAATTCAGTTTAACATATCTTAATCCAAACAATCCACTTTCTTTACATATTCTTCTTAAATCATTTCAAAGTCAATCTTTCAAATCTTATCCTCAATCCAAACACAACCTAACCTAAGTGTAATTAACCTAAGTGTAATTTATCTATCTCAACGAAGTCACTTAATAATCACATTGACAAATATTTAGTCTCCGTTATGAAATTAATACGGTGAGAAATTCAAATATTACAAGTTACAACAACCATATGAAAAAGTTACAAAATATATCTATAAAAAAGAAACATGTAAATATATATATTTTTATTTTAAATTGATTTCCTGACGAGGTGGTGTAACAGAATAATGTAGATTCCCAATAAACACAGTGCACAGATCTCAAGAAACAAAAATGTAGTAGCATGATAAGACGAAGATGGAATTGATGAATGAATATAAAAAAGAGGAATTGGTCCCTTTGTATAATTGCTCTTTCCACTGTCCAGCTGGAAATGCTGTCACAAAAGCAAAAAGGACAATAAAGTAAAGCACATATCCCACTCCAATTTTAAAACCACTCATGAATCAAGGAATGTTGTTACCCTAATCCTTTTTTGGTAACTCACCAATTTTATTACTCTACATTGTTCTTTGCAACACATTCTATGTAATATTAAAATACCATTTGATTATGAACTAATGTGGTATTCTTAGCATATCTAAATTGTTGTTTGCTAGAGCCACAAATTTTATTGAAATTTGCAAATTATGTGTTATTTGATATAAATTTTTCTCATTGTTTCTGAAAAAGTATGTTCACGATTTTTAAGTGAAGAAAAAGTATATATTCATTGTAAGACACATAATGTCGAAAATTAAGTTTATAAGATTGTATTATATTTATTATGAATGAGTATAAGAAGTTAGAAAAAAGTAGCATAAATAAAAAATAATGATGGAACCCCTCCATGTTTGAAGGGATGGGGGACCCAACGGTGAAAGGGGAAAGCACGAGAATTTTATGCTCATACAGCCGGTGACAACTGTTGAATTAAGACCCTCCAGCTGGATTTGTCCACGTGGCGACAATGTATTGGCGGAAATCTGGCATCATTCTTTTTAGAATCAGTGGTACTACACACTCCCTGTGAACAGCTTTTGACAGCTATCACTGCCACAGTAACGGCTATATTTTTTAATCTCGCATCAATCTATGTTTTGTAATTTTTCTTCATTCCTTGGAATTTGAAACCCTGAACGTGGCACGTGACATGGCACCGTTACGTGGAATGAATGAAAGAATGAGTGAACTGGGCTATAAATAACACTTAACACCCACAGGCCTCTCTCGTGAGTCCTCACAGAGAAAGCATTTTGAGTAGGAACTAGAAGCTTCACTTCACTCTGTTCATTGCTCAGTTGCATAGAATCTGACTCTTTTTTTGTTATTTTCTTTCGTCTTCGTGATTTTAAGGAACTCCTCTCAGTTACCACAATGTCCAAGATGTTGGGACTGTTTGTTGGTCTTTTGTTTGTGGGGTTGGCTGCCTCAGCCAAGTTTGATGAACTCTTCCAGCCCAGTTGGGCCATGGATCATTTCATCCATGAAGGAGAACTCCTCAAACTCAAACTTGACAACTATTCTGGTAATTAATCCAACACATTTCCCTAGTGTTCTTTCCTTTCAAGGCCTTTTCAGCTTAACATGTATGTATTTTGCGACATTACAGGTGCTGGATTTGGATCCAAGAGCAAGTACATGTTTGGGAAAGTGACCATCCAGCTCAAGCTTGTGGAGGGTGACTCTGCTGGAACTGTGACTGCATTCTATGTAAGTGGAAATTTTATCAAGTAAAATATAAGTTTTGAATCCGCAATTCAATTCCACGTTCTGTCCAATGCTTTGAGCGTTCATAAGTGCAGACAGACAGCTTTAGATCTGCGTGATGTATAGAGAAGAGTTTTAACCATCACTCACAAGAGCCATTAGTGTCACCTACCTAATTCATTTCGACCCGTGATTTTGCATACGTCCAACTTATTCTTGCATTTATTAATTGTCGCTGTCCCTGTCCCCGTTTTCGAGCCTCGATCTAATACTTTTAATGTAACTTTATCCTTCCACTATCTTATAAAATATGTTATATCGGTAAACTATATCTAGTTAATCTAGTTTAACATCTTAAATGTTTATATTTTTATGACCTGGATCAACATAATAATCATACGTAATTTATTCCACTTTGCATTGGCCATGACCTACACAAGGGACCGGACCGTGACATGTTTATGCCAATAATTGATGGCATCTTAAATGACCCAAGACATTGATCATTCATTTTTCATTTGTGTGATGCAGATGTCATCAGACGGTCCAACTCACAACGAATTTGATTTCGAGTTTCTGGGCAACACCACTGGGGAACCTTACTCGGTGCAAACGAACGTGTACGTGAACGGTGTTGGTAACAGGGAGCAGAGACTGAACCTGTGGTTCGACCCCACCAAGGAATTCCACACCTACTCCATCTTCTGGAACCAGCGCCAAGTTGTGTAAGTATTATATATATATGCCATCATCATTCCATTCAAGTTAATTAATTAAACAGTCATTATCGAAAGTATTCATAAGTTAGCAAATGCAGTGTTTAATGAACCTAGAGTCTTTACAAAACACGAAAAGCTGTCACGAAAATGCATGCTTTTGTCAGTTGAGCTAGTGCTATCAAAGCGTCATTATGTCCCCCTTGGGTCCCAACTATTTATAAAGACGAATTCCATGGTAAAAGCTAAAGCAAAAGGAATCTTACACAGTTAAAATTTTCATGAGAAATCATCAAGAAGTATTGAAGGAAAGACTTCATCTTGCATATATTTTTGAATGAATAGAAGATAAAAGTTGTGACATTGGGATGTGTGTTGTGAATGTTTAGATTCGAAGTGGATGGGACGCCAATAAGGGTGCATACAAATCTGGAACACAAAGGAATTCCGTTCCCAAAGGACCAAGCCATGGGTGTTTACAGCTCAATATGGAACGCAGATGATTGGGCCACCCAGGGTGGTCGTGTGAAGACAGATTGGAGCCACGCACCCTTCTTTGCCACCTACAAGGACTTCCAAATCGACGCGTGCGAGTGTCCCGTGCCAGTGTCCTCAGCCGGTACCGCCAAGAAATGTAGCAGTAGTGAGGATAAGAAGTATTGGTGGGACGAACCCACGATGTCGGAACTGAACCTGCACCAGAGCCACCAGCTTCTCTGGGTTAGGGCTAACCATATGGTCTATGACTACTGCACCGACACCGCTAGGTTCCCTGTCACACCTGCTGAGTGTGTCCATCATCGCCACCACTGAACACAACAAACTCTGAACATGTCCTTCATGTTTTACGTTGTAAAATATTGTTCTTAGCGTTATCTAATTATGTGAATTCTTTTATTCGGTTGCACATCTTATTCTTTCTTATTATTATCAACACGTTCTTCCATGCTCATTCTTTATTGGTGACGATTTGTTCCAAAGAAGGTTTAAGATATTAATTAGTGTGTTGTTATAGATAATAGTGAAAACAAAAATAATGATATAAAAATTATTTCAAGACAAAGAAAGTAGTTTATTTTTAATACATAACTTTTAAAAACTTTTTTTCAAGATTGAGATTACTTAAAGTATCTTTAATCATTCTCAAAATACAAAGTTTGTTTTACAGTACAAACAACTACTTTATACTTCTTAAAATAAAATATTATACGCAATAAATGTAAGTATCCACCTATTTTTAAATTCTAAACTTATCAGAATCGGTCTCGGGTACTGTGGATGTTTCACTCCCAAAATTACCTCACTACTACTCACATGATTTCATATTTAATTTAAATAAAATTAATTTTAGAAAATCGTTCCCTTATAATTTATGCAACATCGTGTTATTTTACACTTTCACGTCTTAATGGGCACAAATATTGCTTATGGTGTAAGGGTAGGTCCGAACTTGACAACGAACACGTGAAAAATATGCTGCTAACTGCAATTAACGTGTTTCGCCACAACATTAATGCCCATAACATTTTGCTTAGGTTATGTTTCCAAAAGTACTTTTTATATAAGACTTTTAAAGGAGAAAATCTAAAAAAATATATTCACAAAATAAAATAATATTTTATATAAACTTTTCTATAATTTATGGCGAAGTCAATTTTAGTTTTCATAATTTTCTCTATTTATATCCTAAATGTATTTGTTTCTAACGGAGTACTGCACCCGAAAAAAAGAAAACAAAAATGTATTGAATTTGGATATTGATTTATATGGAAAAGAAGATAAGGAAAGGTGTGAATACAATAAAATCATTCTCTCCCTCACAGCTCACAGGTAGAGAAAGTAGTTGAAAGTCACCTAGGCAGTTTTTTTTATTTGTGCATGTCACAATGTTTTTATAGAAAAAAATCAATTACGCGTTTCAAATGATTAATATTTTTTACATAATCAATTATCCCTTAAAAACATTATCACACATAATCCATTATAGCTAAATATAGCTTAAAAAAAATAAGAGATAATCGATTATCCTTTAAAAACATCATCACACATAATCAATTATGACATAATTTATTCTCTCTTAAAAACATCATCACACATAATCGATTATGACTGAAAAAATAAGGAGTAAAAGATTATTCCTTGAAAACATTATCACCTATAATCGATTATGGCTAAAAAAATATGAGATATTCGATTATCCCAGAGCCTTAATCGATTATCTCTGTGTTCCTTGTTTCTAGTTGTGATTTTCTGATAAATTATATGTGTGTTAAACATGTAAAGAAAATGATGATATAGAAAATAATTTTGTTTATTTAGTTGTATGCATGTCAAAATTGATGTTCAATGAATTGAATTTTTTTTTTTGTAAGTTAATACATATGTTAACAATGTGATTGTGTATGTAATTTGTGTTATAGAAATGGTTTTGATAAATACATTGCTTATTCAAATTTATATTCAAAATTTATAATTATTGAAAGTAATCTTATTGCTAAGACTAAACCCTAATGCTTAAGCTAATTATGACACTAATTCCAAAAGTAAACCCAAACCCTAACCCTAACTTTAATCTTTAGTAACTTTAATCTTTAGCCTAAATAGTGATCCTAATCATAACCATATCTCTTACTTGAATAGTAATCCTAACTCTAACCTGACCATGACTAAGCCCCTAAACCTACCTCAACCTACCTCAGCCATTAATATTAACCATAACTCTAGAACTAACCCTAACTCTTATTCAAATATTTTTAAAGACAAGAGTAAATTTGTAAACTTTCATTATATATATTTTTTTTAAATTAAAAATTCCCTCAACCATCACATCAATCCAAACTTCAATAAATTTTCCTCATAAATTTACTATATATACCTTAATCAAAACAATATCACTTTCTTCACAATTGCCTCTCAAATACACTCCCTCAAATCTTCACACATTCTCTCCCCAATCCAAACACAGAACTAGTTTAATTAGATTCTTACTATTTTTATTGAGAAATAAAATAAAATTGATAAAATGGAATTTTGTAAAAAAAAATAAAGAGGAATATGTTTAGCGGTAAGAAAATGGGATTGATACTATATTTTTATTTTATTTTCCTTTATTTTTTATTTCTCATATATTTTTATCATTTTTTTTATTTATTCTATTTACCAAATAGGGTCGTAAGCATATTAAGAGACCTCGTGTGTGGGGGACATGGAAAGCTCCTTTAGCTGTAGAGAGGCAATGATTGGATTATCCAATTAAAATTAATGATTATGGACCATCATGGATACTCTCTCTTTTTTTGAGTCCAAATGATTTAGTGGAGGGCCCTGATTTCATTAGCTATTGGAAAATACAAAATCAATGGAAGAGTTTGTTTAACACCTTTAGTTAAACATTATAAAATTAAAAGGAATATTTATTAAATAAGATATAAAAATAATAATATATTTATAATGAATTTGAACTGGAAAATAAAGATGTATTTAGAAAGAGATTGAAGTGCATTGTAGAACTCAACAAACATGACATGGCATTTAAGTTGCAGAATTGAAAAGTGAGGTGGGTGTGATAAAGATAGATGAGTTACTACAACTGATACAGAAATGGAAGTATTCAAATTCAAAGAACAACCAAATATTTTTTATCCCATTTTTCGTAAAGTGCCCTCTAAATATCTCTTATAACTTACTTTTCTTCACCACTCAACACTCTTCTTAAAAAATACCATGGTTGAGACTACTCACCTAACAAAGGGCATCATAACTTTAATTGTTTATAATTATAGCTATAATTGCAATACACACAACGCTGTTTTCTTTACAAAATCCAAGCAATAGGGATAAAAAAAAGTTAGGTGGCCGTTTTGTGATCAGTGGTAAAATAAGATTAATTGAAAGTTATAAGAGTTGATAATATATGAAATTTTGAGTTCAAATTTTTAAAATAGTTATTCTTGAGAAAAAAAATTATTTGCTACTTTTTTTTATCAGTAATAAATTAATAGAATAAATTGAACACTTTAGGGGTGTCTCAACCCTTATACATAAGTTACTCCTAGTTTAAGCAATCAACAAAGCAAAGCAAGATTAAGTGACACACCACTTAACTCAATAATCTTAAACTATTTAAACAGCTTCTACCCAAATAGAACTGGTTTTACAAAAATCAGCAAACCTTTTGATGGCTATCTAGCTACTAGAATTTTAACAATCTAAAAACTTGAAGTCTAGATAGCTCCCTGCCCATTGCATCAATACCAAACCTACTACCTTGTGTACTATATTTTATTGTCAAAGTGAGGCACGACCTCTGCTGCCAGTCTACTTCCAATAGCTAGAAAAAATTCCGCACATCCTCATCTTTTAAGCACCAAGAGTTGGTCTACCAACCACACAAAACATGCATCTACAAAAACTGCATAACGTTGACTAGCATTGACAACATTTGGACATGGGCTTACAGGTCAGATTTTTGCCTAGCAGATCCCTCAACAAACCTTTGTCTTGCTTGCTGCTGCAAAAATTAACCAGAACCCTTTTCTGCTTAATAAATCACTTCTACACCATCATCTTCCTTGTCCCTTCCTCAACACCTTTCTTGTAACATATATATGACTCCACCACTAAGAGAATCATTATCCTTGCATCCCTACCATAAGACCTTTCCAACCAATAGACATAGATATACAATTCTAACCAATAACTAATGCACAGAACAGGTAATCCAGATACATATGAAGATAACGAAAAAACAAAGCATCCCATCCAGCACCTAACCCCACCCTAATACTACCCTTCTAATTTCAAACATATAACATGATAAAGAATCCAACCAGGGAACCCAACATGAAAAACATTCATCATATCTTTCAACCATAACCAAGCTTTGAATCACCTTTGTCGTGACTTCAGTTGAACCTGCAAACAAATAACAACTATCTCTCTAAGAGCATTAGTAGCACTAATCTCATAAACATCACGATCAAAAAATTAAAAATAGTTTACAACTGTAAATTACAAGACTTCCTCCTATTAAAACAAACCCCTCCTTCTTCATCTTCTCTTCCGAATAGATTTCAGACATTTCGTAGGATTTATGCACCAGTGAACGTAAGTAAATTCAGCTAGATTACGTCCTCACCTTTAGTTGAGCCAAAGTGAAGATTTCTTATAGTTGCACCATCTTACGATGTGTTTATTCTTATCACTAGTGAAGAAAAGTTGTTCAATGATAACCTTAGAATACCGGTTTACAATCAAACATTGTTCATTAAAATGAATCTATAGACGGTGATTCATGGTAAAACCGTTGTCAATAGTTATGACCAAGCATATAGACAACGATTCAGGTCAACAATCGTCATTTATAGTTATGACTAAACACATGATAGTTGTTCTTGTCAACAATCGTCGTCTATGAGTCTCACGTAGACTACGGTTATCATAAAACCACAATCTATTTTTTCGTATTTCAGCATAAACATCTGTTATTAGTAAGAACCCTCGTCTATGTGTTTTTTATTTTATCCTTACCAGAACTCGTCTATCTTATGCTCTCATCACTTTTGTTTTCGTTCTCTCTCGCACTCTTATCTCCCTGCAGCCTTGCTCGCCTGCACTTTGCTTCCATTCCTCTATGTAAGTTTTTACTCTACTGTTCCATTGGTTGTATATTGTTCCTCTGTTGCTCATATTTGATCTTTTCAGGTTCTCCATTGTGCAGGACATATTCTTTACTACGTTTTGGTCTATCCCACATTGCTCATTTGCGCCGCCGTTGCCCACCACCACCACTACCTCGTTGATCATGTTTTTAATATTGTTAAATATTTGTTATTTTTGTTTTTAGAATTATTATTATTTATGAGTACATTAATTTATAGATTACTAGAATAAAAAATTTAATAAGTAATTTTAAGATTTATATTTAAAATTATTTTAGTTAATATTATTTTAGTTATATAATTAAGCTTATTAAAATTTAATAATTAATATTAGGGTTTATAAATAGAGTGATATTATTTTATAAATAATTTTAAGATTTTTAATTAATATTAAAATTCAATAATTAATATTATTTCTTGAAAATATTATGTTTCGATGATATTTTTCATATTTCATATCTCATCTCTCATATCACACATAATTAAACCATTAAATGACACCAAACTTAGATTTTAAACAAAACAAAAATTATATAAGAAATCACATAAACACATAAACTAAAGGATTTTCAATTAAATATATAGTTAAAATTCTACATAGATTTTAATTAAAATAATAAACTGGTATTTCAAAAGTAAAATTAAAATTAATTTTTTTAGCTTGAGTAAAAATGGGTCTTGACTAAGAGAAAACCTCATCATTTGAGCAAAAATGAACCAAAGAGCACTCCAAAATTTCACGCAATTTTCGCTTGAACGAGAATCCTCTTGCTTGAACAAATTTGGACCCGAGAGTAACCCAATTTTTACTGTCATGCGAAAGATGCAAAACAAAAACGTATCAGAAAACGATTTCTTTAAGATGATACCAAAATTTTATATTCAAACTTGTATTTTATAAAACCTATCATACCAAAATAACATCACTTTGCTTAGAGTTGTACATGTACTCTCATTAATCTTCTATGTCAACCTATATATCTAAGTATTCATTATTTATAAACCGAATTCACTCAAATTCAACATCCAAATTCGAACAACCAATTCTCATCAATCTTTACACTCAAATGATTCATAATACAATTCAAATATATTGAATGACTTGTTCAGATCACAATCAACATGTAATTTACCAAATCCACAAAATATATATAATTTCACATTCAATCTAAATCAACACGTGCTAATTTACTGAAAATAATCTTAAAAGAAAAAATGGAACTAGTGACCACATCACTTTCACATCCAGATCTTCTAACATAGAGTTCTAATGAAAATAAAACTAGTTTCCCTTACTTGAGTAGAAGTAAGTGTACTCACAAAGAGCTCCAACTCCTAAAGATTATAATGATAGCTTAACCTACACCACACAATCCTGATTAATAATCCAATCATATCATTAAGACTCTGAACTAACATAGACTAATCATGAAGCTAAAATTATCACATGCAAAAATATATCCAAAACAATTCTAAAAGTAATATTGACTCAAAGAAAGAAAAAATGAACTTACTCTAACTAAAATTCTGATGGAATATTTTTGTTCTAATCATTGTGAAGAGTCGTGACCTTTGATCATCAATCTAATGAAGGAGGTGGTCAGAATCTTTGAGAGAAGATGAAGGAAGAAAAAATAATAGTTTTCACAGAGATGGTATTTTATTAAAATGAAATTTGAATAACTGAAATTTCTATTTATATACACTATGTACTTTAATAATAAAATATTTAGATTTCATTTTGATTATATCACTTATATTCTAAAACTATTTTGTGGGTCCTTAAAGTAATATACAATTAATAATACTAAAAAATATTAATGTTTTTGTTAATATTATTTATATTATAATTAAAATTATTTGTAATATTATTAATATTATTACTATTAATATTAATATTATAAAATTATTAATGTTATTACTAATTTTATTTATGGATATATATTTATAGATATTACCTACGAATTAATATTTGTACAAAACATTATCTACATGTAAATTTTTTGAATCTATATTTATAACTAATATTATTATTATTATTATTATTGTTAATTTATTAATATTATTATTAATTTATTAATAACGATACTAACAAGTGTTAACATCATTACTAATATTATTTAATATTTTATTAACATTATTAATATTATTGTTTGTAGTTGTATTAATATTTTTAATATTATTATTATTATTATTTCTATTATCTATGAATATAGATATGTAGATATTGTAAGGACAGAGAAAAATAGTCTTAGAGTAAAAGTGGTACAATTAGAATGACACTAGAATATTTTATTATTAAAGTTAAAAGAGTATATAAATATAAATTCAGTCATTCAAGTTTCATTTTAAAAGAACCATCATCTCTCTAAAAGCTTTTTTTTTTCCTTTCCTCTACCTTTTATCTAAGATTTTAATCTCCTAACTCATCAGTTTGACGATCGGAGTCCGCGATCAGACTCCTGACAGTAAATACTAAAAGATTGCCCGATCAGTATCTCTAATAGAGTAAGTTCCTTTTTTGTTCTTCTTCTCGAGTCACATTTTGAAATTGTTAGGTTTGTTTTTCTATATCTTCAGGGTTAATCTCTGTTAGCTCAAGGTTCTAGTGATACAATTAGATTTTTTATCAGGACTCTTTGGTGCAAGTTAAGTTACCTTTAAGCTTTTGGTAGGTTTGGAACTCTTAGTGAGTATTTGCTCAAGTTCAGGTAAGGGAGACTAGTTTAAATTTTTCATAGAACTCTAGGCTAGAAGATCTGGATGTAGGGGAGACGTGGTCACCAGTTTCAAATTTTGTTTGTAGGATTGATTGTTTAGGAGTAATGCACAATATTGTTTGAAATAAAATGTGAATATGTTGATTTTGATATGGATGATTTATGGTAGATGCTTTTGTTTGAATATGAAAATTGGTTGATTTGTATAATTGATATAATGTAAATTACTTTTGAAGTGAAATGAGTTATTGAAATTGTTTTTTTTTTACTATGAATGATGAAATTAGGCATAGTTATGTAGATTTTTCTACATATCTCGCTCAGGCGAGCTAATTCTCGTTAAAGCAAGAATAGAATGGAAAGATGAGGTGCTCTTGGGTCCGTTTTTGCCAAAGCGAGAAGAAATCTCGCTCATGCGAGACTTGAGATGAAATTTTGGGTGCTCCCAGGTTCAATCTCGCTCAAGCAAGAGAAAGTTCGCTTGAGGGAGATGCATTCTCTCCCAAGCGAGTAAATTTTCCCTTAAGGTAGAATTTGTAAAAAAAAAAAAACTTAAATTTTTTATTTTTGCTTTTGAAAGCCTAGTTTATTGTTGCTTATATTTTTAAGTGAAAATTCTAAATTTTATTTAAAAATATAATTAAAGGAAATTAGTTATGTGTTTAAGTGAAATTTGAGATATATTTGGATTGTTTCAAAAGTTTAAAATATGTTGTGATTGAATGGTGTATTGATGTGTGAAATGAAATGTGTAATGATGTGAAAGTATGATCAAAACATAGAATTTTCAGGAAAGGAAAAACTGTGTTGAGATTGTTATTAAGGTGTATTAATCTGTCAGGTCCCATTAATGAGACGATCCTAACTCTACTGATATAATGAAATCACATAGAGATGAAGTTATTCAGTTGGTGAAAGTCGAAGGAGGTTCATATGACTTAGTCTACGATTTGAAATATAATTTGGTCTTTCAAGTCATAAGAATTTACCCTGTCATACAAAATGATGAGATATTGAGATGTTTATGCACATGAATGTGTGGATTCACAGCGAGTTGTATGACATGTCCAGGTCTCAGAATGTTGATTTCAGTACGTGAGTCTTCTAGAAGTAGAGTTAAGTGTCTATGTGTTGTGACTCATTAGAAGTCTGACATGAGAAAGATAAATTATGATTTATGATAGACACTTGATGATTTATGAAAATATATGAGAATTGATGACTTTATGTTGATGTTTAAAGTTATAATTCTATGAGAAGTTTTAAAAATAGCTAGCTTACCATTTTCTTTGTTTTGTGGTTGTTTTCTTTAATATGTGATGATCGTGTATTTACACGGGAGTAGATGATGTTACAGGTGATATAAATAAAAATATTTATTTTCTTTTAAATATTTATTTTAATTTTATGTAAATATTTAAAGAACTATGAGGAAGGATATATTTTCAAAACACTATACGAAAGAGTTGTAAACATATTTGTATTATGTTTATATATTTATTTTGATATTTCATGCTAATATGGTTATTAGATATGGAAAAAATACAATGATGTTACAAATATTATCTATACATATCAATTTATATTTATGAATAATATTAAAAATATTAATAATAATATTAACATTATTATTAATTTGTTAACAATAATAATATTAATAATATTATTATTACTATTATTACTGTTTTATTATTAATATTTTTGTTAATATTATTAATATCTTATTTATATTATTATTAAAAATATTATTAATAATATTATTATTATTTTTATAATTAATATTATTATTATAATTAATATTAATGTTATAATTAATATTAATATTATTATTATTGTTATTACTAATATTATTATTATTAATATATTAGTATTAATATTATTATTGATATTAATAATAATATTATTATTATTATTACATTTTATTATTTTTTTTAACAAAATAAAACTAATATTATAATTAATAATATTAACAATAATAATATAAATAATAATTATAATAAGTATAATTTTATTAACAAAAGTAATAATCGTAATACATTATAAAATTTGTTTGTTGTCATGATTAAAAATTCATCTTTCAGTCAAAGAAGAACTGGGTTCAAGACTTATTTATTTTTTAATAACATTAATAAATAAAAAACATAATTTTGTTTTACATTTTGTATATGTTTTTATAATTTTACTATATATAAATTTATCACTTTATATATATATATATATATATATATATATTATTTTATCTCTATTCTATATACAGATTTTATTTATTTATTTTGATTCTTATAAATATGTCACTTTTTATCATTTGAATAGAGTGACAGGTAGGAATATAGAGAATTTAAGTTGAGACAAAATATCACCATTTGATACGTGTCAAATACTAAGAAGATTAATTTTTAGGTTTAACAAGCATATAATTTTTTAAACCAAAAAAATAAAACACCTTTGTTTTAGCATACGATCATGATGTTTGGCCTTTTTTTTTTATAATAACTATTCTTTACTAAATTTGATATTACCATTATATATACCGAAGGAAGAAACTAGTAGTACACATAGCAAAACAAAATATTATCAAAAAGCTTTAAACCCAAATATCTATTTATAGGGATAAATAAGTAAATTTTAGTATATTTGAATAAGAATTTTTACGAGATTTATTTATTTATATAACAAATTTATTTTATAATAAAATACATTGTTTATCTAAGAAATTTAATATTTAAAAAAATAAAAAATGGAAAAAATTAAATTTATTTTATACTTTTAAATTTATGCCTTTTCTCTTTATTTTGTATTTAGTTCATTTTTGGTTTGATCGTCATCATCATCTTTATTAAGACCAATATATTACCCAAATGACTTTTTCCATTGAGGTTAACTAGAATTATTTTATTATTATTTATAGAAGTTAGTTTATAATTTAAACTATTAAAATTATTTTTTGTTTGTACACCAATGTCATTTCTCATTCAATATTAGTTAAACTTTTTCTCAACTAGTGCGCAAAAAAAATATTTTTTACTGATGTAAATTTTTAATTGATATCTGTTATAATTAGTTTTTTAATCGTTGTTTACCATTATATTTTATTATTGACACAAATGTTATTATTTGCCAACATTTTGATAGCATTTTTTTAAAATATTGACAGATATCACTTAAAAATATTGACTAATTTAAAGAAAATCAATCCAAAATAGATATTTTTAAATATTTAATAATTATTTTATATTTAAATATATTTTTACATTTTATGGTAATTAAAGTAAATAATCTTTATATTATTTCGAGATAAGATTTTTGCTATGTTCTCTCTCTTCTCAAGGATTTTCGTGCGGTTAGAGTTTGTGTTGGTGATAGTTCATTCTCTAACTTGGTGGTGGACGGTGGATGCGTAGGGGTCATGGGTGTTGGTTGATGGCGGCGCGGCAGTCTGCCAAGACGCTGGTGGTGCGACGACTCTCTACGTCTACATCCAGGGTGTATTCTTTTCTTAAATTTCTTCTTGGAAATTCTATTGCACACAATCAAAGTTGTCACCTTTTTCATGTAGTCAGTTCTAATTTGTGGTGAAGTCTAAGATTTTTACCAAAATTTGTGGTAAAGTCACGATTTTTATCAACATTTGTGGTAAAGTCAAAATTTTTATCAAGAAACGTGTGTGGGTGCTGTTGGCGGGGTGTAAAGACATTGCATACAAAAAAGTTGCCTCCTTTTTCATGTAGCCAGATCTAAATTGTGATAAAGTCAAGATTTTTATAGGAAACGTGTGCGAGTGCTGCTGACAGTGGTGTCAAGGCATTGCACACAATAAAAGTTGCCACCTTTTGTGCCTGCTTTGGTGCGACTGGTGCGCAACGGTAGTGCGACCATTGGGACGGTCGCGGATGGGGTGGGCTGGTCGACAACTTGTTAGCCTTTGAGAATGGCGGAGGACTCTACGAGTTTCCTCATCCCATGAGCTTGTTCGATGGATCAAGAAGTGTTTCCTAATAAGAAAGCGTATGTTATACCAAGCCAAAGGAAGAATTTTGCTCAGACTTTGGGAAATACATGTGACATTCCTTTGTCCCAGCTACCTACTCCTTGTATTATGGGAGAAATGGTTGTTGTCAGGGTTGATAAAAAAGATTACTTGGTTGGTCTTGAGGATTGCAAGACTCATCTGTAACATCCCTATATTTTTCCACATCTAAAAATAATATAATATGTATAAATTATTAAAAAAATGAAAATATAAACACAATACAAATATGTCCACAAGTCTTTCTTAAAATGTTTCAATACATATTTCTCTTCATAAGAATTTAAATATCTACATAAAATTAAAACAAATATTCAAATTTCAACTAAAATAATTTCATCATCCAGCTTCTCACTGAGGAGGAGCTCAATCACCTGTAACATCATCTGCTCCCGTGTAAATACACGAT
>Ga0123342_1006321_pt1 | contig 16509 bp, 6 predicted proteins | sample Turbeawhitnodule_FD_89960 | JGI IMG/M metagenome (GOLD analysis project Ga0123342, IMG submission 89960) | Root nodule microbial communities of legume samples collected from Mexico - Turtle bean Mexico white nodule | ecosystem: Host-associated > Plants > Roots > Nodule | place: Mexico: Nepantla... | reverse complement strand
CAAGTTTGCAAGCCTTCGTACCTTTCAACAATCCCTGCTTGGTAAGAATTTGCAAGGATTTCTCTCCAGCATGTCCCAACCTCATATGCCACAACTTCGTTGCCTCGTCATCCTTCTTAGTGCCAGAAGTTGATGCCGCTACTATCCTCACCATTGTACTACCTTGATAGTAATACAGATTGTTCTTCCTCACGCCTTTCAACATCACCAGTGCTCCTGAAGTTGCTTTAAGAATTCCATCTCACATCGTCCCAACTAGGCCTTTAGATTCTAAAGCCGCCAATGAGATGAGATTTTTCTTCAACTTTGGCACGTATCGTACATCCCGCAAAATTCTGATGGATCCATCATGATTTCGCAGCTTGATTGAACTTATCTCTGTTGTCTTACATGGATTATCATTACCTAAGTAAACAACCCCGCCGTCGAGTTCTTGAAATTCAAAGAACCAATCCCGAATGGGACACATATGATAGGTACAACCTGAATCCAATATCCACTCATCTGGATACGATGATGTTGAAAGCAAGACAATTAAAGAGATATCAGATTCCACATCACTTTTGCATTCTGCAACATTTGCATCTTGCGGAGCCTTCCCTTTCTTCTGCAGTTTTGGACAGTCTTTCTTCCAGTGTCCTTTCTCATGACAGAAAACACACTCATCTTTGGCAACGGCTCGACCTTTAGACTTAGTCCTCCATCTTCTCCCTTTTGTCTGGCTTTGCTGATGACCTCTTGCCACCAATGCTTCTTCTGATGTCATTGATTTGGCTTTCATCTTTTCCTGCTTTTTCAATTCATGACTATATAAAGCAGAACAAACAGCATCTAACGACACATTCTCCTTCCCGTGAAGGAGTATAGTCTCCAAATGTTCAAATTCACCAGGAAGAGATGATAACAACACCAAAGCCAATTCGTCTTGCTCAAACTTCACATCTAAATTCAACAAGTTTGCTACTAATTGGTTAAACATAGTGATGTGTGCATTCATAGTAGTACCTTGTTGGTAGTCAAATCAGAACAATCTTTTCTTCATCAGGAGCTTGTTCTAACCACTCTTCTTCAGAAACTTGTCCTCCAATGCCTTCCACAGTTTGTGTGCAAAAATCTCGTTTTTTACAGCATACTTCTACTCTCTGGACAGGCAGGATCGAATAGTTCCGCATGTCAACCGGTTGATGATGCTCTAGTCTTTCTCCTCTACTCTTTTGGTTTATCTCCTTCAATAGCAATATCATTACCCTACTGAAAAAGAGAGTCCAAGACCTGTCCTTGCCACATGCCAAAATGTCTAATGCCATCAAATATTTCCACCGCCAATTTCAAAGTGGACACCAGGAACCTCGACCATGATGACGAGGAGCCCGACACTCTGGATACATTCTTCGCTTCTTCTTCTTGATTTGTCATTACAAACTCAAAATATATTATTCAATATTACAAACAATTTCAAACAATCCAATGGTGAACCTTCGACTCTTGATACCACTTGTTGGGAAAAACGGATAATTTCCCCACTAAAACAGAACACTAACAGAGCTACCCAACAAATAATATTAAATAAACAGAGCGGAATAATAAAAGAAATAAAGAGAAAAGGCACACCAAAAAATTGTTAACGGAGTTCGGCCAATTTAGCCTAATCACGAGTCCAGCTAAAACAGCTCACTTTTATTATTATGGGAGAAGATATTACAAATTGAAATATATTACAGTGAAGGAGGAGAGGTTAATTTATAACCTTCAAACCTCCTTCCCAAACAATGAACCCAGCGATGTGGGACTCGGGATTAAGCCGAAATCAACAATTAACCAATTCACCTCCAAAACTCCATTATCTTTCTTGCAAACAATTCCTATCCAAACATGACAAATATGAAAAAAAAGAACGGAAAGGTTTTGGATAACTAATAAAAAGAATTCCAATTATCTACCGCCATGGCATAACGTTGGACTTTCCAAGCATCGCTGCAGAAATATTTCGAAAACACTCAACTCAATAAACAATGAAGGAAACAAGAAAAAAATCTATCACTGGTTGTTTTGACATGTTAGCCGTCCCACTATATTCCATCACTGGCTGAGTTAACAATCTGAAAGATAAATCACAAATAAAGACTCAACGTGTTGCAAACAAATAAGTGCAAATTTCAAAACTGGACGAACGAGATTTTTAGAAACATAAGTGAAGCATTTAAAATAATTTCAGGATCATTATTAAAAATTTCCACGTAAGAGACATTGTTGTCACTGACGATAGGCTCAGACATTGTTGTCACTCACAGTAAGAGACATTGTTGTCACTCATAGCACGCTCACAGGAGATTACATGCAACAATTCCAAACAAGTTCACAACTCAACACATCCTACACCACACTTCATTGCTTGGCTTCCCTATAAGACCAATGAATTCAAGAAAACTATAATCAATCTCAGTAGATACACACAATAACCGACACAGGTACCTTCTAACTATCCAACCAATAAGAGAGATTGTAGACATTCCAAATCGAGCACATACGAAAAATAGTGAATGGAAACGTAGTAAAACCTAAAGCTTCACAATAAGTCCAACAATCTAACACAGTTGCCTCCACAACCCAAAAGACATCCATAGTAAGTCACTGCAACTCAAGTAGAAAAAGATATCGAATCATCAAAGTCGAAGGCCCAACAACACAAATGCTAAAGCCTCTCTCATATTGATATAGTGCCTGTTTTCAAGAACTCCCACTCCACAATTTTAGCCAAAAATATAATCACAAAGAAAATCATGAATGCAGAAATAATAAAACCTAAGGTTTTACCGGACCTCCATCCACTGTTTTCGAAACCTGCCCCATATATCTATTGTCTTCCCGTGAAATCTCAACAAGAAGCATAGGAACTTGAGAAAACTAAACTTTCTTAAAAGCATGACATAACAAAATGATCAAGTGATTCAGAAATATAATTAGCAATAAGATAGTGTTTCCTTCGACATCCTACCCAAATCCTAAAACCTGTTGGAGTAGGGGAGGTGTCACTCATAGCCTTGAGGGATTGGGGGAGACGTGGCTCAGGAAAATTACAAGAAAACATTCCAAATACTGTTGTTTCTCTCATTCGTGTGGGAGATATTGGAAAGCTTCTCTCATTCTCATATAGGAGATAGAACTAAGTAGAGCTCTAATATTGGAAAAAATTGTTGCTTCTCATTCTCATATTGGAGATAGAACTAAATATAGCACTCATATTGGAGATCATTCTCATATTGAAAGATAATTGAGATAATCTGATCAAGGATGAGGCTAGGTGATATTCCGAATGTAACTCAAAACTGCTCAAAATAAAACAATACAAAATGAAGTTTTGAAATCAAATTGTCCAATGCTCTTTATAATTAGTAAAATGAAGTAATAACTAAGAAAATAGGAAATAAAAGAAAACTATATATAACTACAACCAAAACAATATAGCCCTATATATTTAGTGAGATGTATTTATTAAACACCTACACCAAAAAAGACTTTCTAGAAGAGAGTGCGAGTAAGTTTTGTAAATTTCTAAAATCAAATTCGTATAAATTCTTATGAAAGTGAACCATTAACCCCTTTTCTTTTTACCATAAAGATTTAGAAATACAGTTGTTCAAATTAGAAAACCTAGAAAAAAATTGAAGAGAATGTAAGAACAAAAAACATATATATTTGACCCTTATAAACCAATTGGATATTTAGCCAATTGAAATATGTAGAGAATTTCGCTTCAATCAGCATACACATTGTGATACAGATCAACCCAGGAACCTTTCTTAAGAATTACAATAAAGAGCATGTGTAGCCAACATAGGGTTTTAAGATTTTTCCTACAAAGAGTGTATACAAAGCAATTTATTAATGATTACTTAAAATTTTTTATAAAATAGATTCACAATCGAAAAATCATTCAGATCATCAACATTATAATGAAAGCAAATATTTAGTTAGCAATCATTATAAAAATACATTATAAAACATTATAAAAATAAACAAATTATTGAAAGCAAAATACAATTTTTTTGTAAGTAACTACTATAAAGTTAAAAAAACAAATGTTAGAGAATCATTAGCCAACAAAGGACTTCTAGATTACTTTTTCAACAAGAATAACTATTAAAGGAAATATAACAACCATGAATAATGTTATAAAAACCACTAATAATGTTATAAAAACCACTGCAATTCTGCTATAATCAAATGATCATATTAATAAAGCAATTATGTAATTCAATGTAAAAATAAAAGTATTATATATATATATATATATATATTCCTAGAAAATATCTCACAAACACATCATATATTTCAAACTTCAATAATCAAACGAGAACTATATTCAAATTTATGTTTTTTAATCCTCATCGGAATCATGCTGAAAAGGAACCAACACAAGCACATTAACTGTGACATATGATAGATCTCTGACATAAAATAAATAGTCATATCCAAACTCAAGTAGACATCTGTCATCAAAGAGCAAATCACGAAATAAAGACAAAAAAATATAGGGATAACAAAACCTAACGCATCAAGAATCTCCATCCAGTATTTAGATATCCTACCTCACATCCGTTATACACTTTGAAGATTTATCCTCAACCAATCTTACATGCAAAAAAGGTATGAACACAGAGAAATCAACACCTAGACATAAAAAATTTAAGAACAATATTTAAATTCAAATAGATATCAGTAATAAAAACCAAGAATTTAAGAAAGGATAAGATAAATTAATGAATTCAAAAACCAATGGAGCCTTAGTTGCTCATAACAGGCTCGATGAGATACAGGTCATCACACAAAACTAAACCAAATCCTGCTGCAGAGAAACAAATCACAATTCAAATCTTAATGTTCGGTGATCAACTCCAACTCAACACAGAAGAAAGGTTATCCCAAGTTGTAAGTCTTCCTAATCTTATGATTTTTAATACTTTAATTTTCAGAAATAAAATAATAATCCCAACTTGTTAACCGTTTTAATAAATAGCATCAAGCAAGAATCAACATTAAAGAAAAAGTTGAAGTATAGAGACAAGAAGACATTCAAAACAAAGACAGACATCAACATTCAACAAGCTCGATATGAAACATAATCCAAACATCAAAGCACATAAACAAATGACAATTTAATCCTTATGCTTCGTGAACAAATGTCAAGAAATCAAATAAAGAGGAAACTCATAAGAAATTAGGTTATCCTGAATTATTGGTTGTTCTAAACACTTTCAGATTTTAATCCTCAACCATTCTTGCAGTCTCAACATGCTAAAAAGAAATGAACACAAACAAACTAAGTCGGTAATAAAGACCAAGAATTTAAGAAAAGATAAGATTAATTAATAAATTCAAGAAATTAAAAAACTAAGAATTTAAGAAAAGATTAGTTGAACTATTCAAGAATTCAAAAATCGATAGAGTCGCAGTTGCTCATAAAAGGCTCGATAAGGTCATCACATAAAACAAAACCAAACCCTGCTGTAGAGAAACAAATCAAAATTCAAATCTTAATGATTCGTGATCAACTCCAACACAAAGTTAAATAGCCTTTCACGTTTAATATTCAGCTTCATGCAGACAATAGTGCTCAAACAAATCTTATTCTCCTAAAGGATTGTTAACAAGAAGGATATACAATTAAAATCCAAAAATACTTATATAAAAAAGTACCAAGAGTAATTCTCCAATTTGCAGAGCAACAAAGTTTTCTCATGCTACTACTCTACCCCAAAAACCAATGCCTTTTAGATTGAAACAATTCCTGATATGGAAAGCAAGGAAGACAACCAAAGGAAACATTATCCCAAGTTGTAAGACAATTTAAACTGTTATGATTTTTAATACTCAATCGACAAATGCTAGAAAGGGATGAATGCAAACAGTTCAACCAACTCCTGGATTTGTTAGAAAAAAGTGAGCCTGACTTGTTAGCCGTTTTAATTGTTTTAATTCATTGCGTCAAGCAAGAATCAGCATCAAATATAAATAGAAGAAACAAGAGTAGCAAGAAGTCAAATCATCCACCACCATTGCCTCCACGACCAAAGAAACATTCATAGTATGTCTTCCCTGGAAAGACCAAGTGGAAGTAACGGAGAACAATTATGATGACCTTAAGCACTCAATATAAAATTGAATAGAAAAAAAAATACAAGATCCCAAATCATGTACGTTACAAGCTATCCCACAGTTCTAACACTATGTTGCACACAATATAAAATACATACAATTTGTTTCACAATTCTAACACTATATTGCACACAATATAAAATACATACAATTTATTTCTCGATCAAATTCAGAAGCTCATCATCGGGTTAATTAATCTTCAGTATGCAAAGATGTTAGTTGTCCCAATATCATGATTGATTCAATATGAAGGAGAAATCTAAAATAAAGACTCGGCTCGTTGCATAGTACTAATTAATTAAAATAACATTTACACTCAGCACGCTGCATACTACTAATTAATTAAAATAACAATTACATGGACTTACTGTCTCATACCTCTAAACTCTTACAGTGCATGTTACAATTAGGCATGAAATCCCACTGTACAAGCTTATCCAGAGAATAATAACAAGAAAAACTAAAGTTTCACAGGATCTCCATGTTTCCCAAACCTATGACACAAATACATTGTCTCCCTGTAAAGCACAAGAGGAAATAAAACTAGCAACTAAATATATTTATATATATATATACCTAGAAAATATCTGATAAACACATCATATATTTCAAACTTGTACACACACAGTTAGTAGTTGGACAATTCCTAGTCCAAAAATCCATAAGGCTTTTGACTCTGCCCAAGCCCTACCCTGTCAAAAATACCAATCAAGAATTTTCAGGGTAAATGATAAGAGATCACCAAATCATGTTGTTGGTACTTGAACAATGAATAGAGAATTGATCACACCAAAATTTCATTCGGCCTTTTGCAAATGAATAAATTTTTTAACAGTTCACTGCAAGACAATTAAGAGAATAGGTCCCCTGAAATGATATTATTGACCAAGATTTTCATTTAATCACCTCTGAAATTACTGATCCTCTGAAACTCTTGTAAAGCCTGTTACCAACACCCATAAAAACTTCCACATTAGAAGGTTACTAAAAGCATAGGCACGAGAATCCAAAAAAACAGAAAATTCAAACAAGTTTAGTCAATCATGTATAAATGCACAACAAAATTCAAGGGTAAGAACATAAAGCTTCGCTGGATCTCGTGCCAAAGTGTCTACATTCTACCTCAGTCGTTGCTTGTGTTGCTCAAAAGGATGAAGCATACAAACAATAACACAAATTCAAAATAAAGAGATTCACAACATGATTGATTAGACGTAGCATGAAACATAATGCAAACACCACCGCAGAGAAACAAATGACAATGAAAAATCCTAATATATGGTGATCAAATCTGAAAAAATCAAATAAAGAGGAAATTCAAACCCAATCTTTTTATTTTGATAGATCTCTGTCACCAAATAAAAATTGCATTCAAATAGCTAGTCACAAATGAACACAAGAGAAAAATGTAAGGGTAACACTGTCTAAGGCTTCAACTGATCCCCCATGCTTCTAAATGTCCTGACACATCCATTGCTCGTGTTACCTGTAAAGAGAAAAATTTCTAGAAAACTAAAAAAAACTCGTTCTAGAGGAGGAATTTTAGAAAATATTAGATGAATTCAATCAGTAAACCACTGTTGAAAACCAAATCAAAATTTAATACTAATGTTGGTGATCAGTCCTTAGAAGTAAATAAAAGGTGGAACCTCATAAAAGAAATTAGGCTATTACAAGTTCTTGTCTTTTCAAGTTGAACATGCCGATGGTAGCGCTCAAACAAATCCTTTCCAAAAGCATTGTTGTTAAAAAATATTCAAAATAAATCTGGATATACTTGTACATTGTATAAAAGAACTACCATGAAATACTAAAGGGTAACTCCCCAAATTTCAGAGAAACAAAGTTGTCTCGTACTACTCTAATTATAGAAACTTAATGCCTTAACATTGGTTCAATTCCTGATGTGCAAACAAGGAAATCTGATACTGCCAGCTTACCACACATTACTGAAAATTGAAACCAAGTCAAAACCCACAGAAGAAGATAGCAAGCCTAGAATTATCAGATAAAACCAAGGTAGCCGTAGTCTCATTCCTAAAAATAAGTTTGTGACACAGAACTTTTCGAAAATGCCCGACTTAAGATTGGACATCACATGTTGTTTTGACTAAAATTAACAAATTCACCTCCAAAATACAATTCCTGTCCAGAGTCCGTTCTGACTGAAATTGACAAATTCACCTCTAAAACTCCATTATCTTTATCGCATACACTTCCTGTCCAAATAGAACAAATATGAAAAAAAATGAACTGAAAGGTTTAGGATAACTAATAAAAGAAGTCCAATTATCTATCGCCATGTCATAATGTTAACTTTCAAGCCCAAGTGGTTACAGAAATATTTCGAAAACACTCAACTCAATAAACAATGAAGGAAACAAAAGAAAAAAAAAATCTATCACTAGTTGTTCAGACATGTTAGCCGTCCCACTATATATATATTCCATCACTGGTTGAGTTATAAATCTCAAATAAAGACTCAATGTGCTGCAAACAAATAAAAATAAATGCAAATTTCAAAACTAGACGAACGAGAAACCCAAATGGAGATTAAAGTGAAACATTTAAAATAATTTCAAGAACAAATTTCAAAAATTTCCACCAAAGAGACACTGTTGTAACTCATAATAGGCTCAGACATTGCTGTCACTCATAATAGGCTCTCAGACATTGTTGTTTCAGGATCAGATTTCAAAAATTTCCACCAAAGAGACATTGTTGTCACTCATAATAGGCTCAGACATTGTTGTCACCCATCATAGGCTCTCAAACATTGTTGTTTTAGGATCAGATTTCAAAAATTTCCACCAAAGACATTGTTGTCACTAATAATAGGTTCTTGGACATTGTTGTCACCCATAATAGGCTCTTAGACATTCCTGTCAGCCATAATAGACTCTCAAACATTGGTGTCATCCATAATAGGCTCTCAGACGTTGGTGTCACACATAATAGGCGCTCAGACATTGTTGTCACTCATAATAGGCTTGCAGGAGATTACATGCAGCAATTCCCATCAAGTTCACAACTCAGCCCATATGTTTGGTATGAATCGAAAGGTTTCGGAAAACTATACAAGAGCCAAAGACCTATTAGAAGATTATCCAGAAAAGCATCAAAATTGAGTAGTAGAACTTTTCAAACCAAGGAGTAAACCATAAAATCAAAAGAGTAAAAGCCAACCGCAGTTCTCCAATGCTCATCCCACAAGATGCCTCTTATGAACCATAAACCATCAAAATACAACCAAGATTATAATCAAACCAACAATGTACAGGCGAAAGAAACATTTAGCTTCACAAATAAAATAATTGAATTTCCACAATTTAATCCTTGGAGATCAAATAGAGAAAATAATTCAAACATCGAACACCAGTCAATCCAACAACAGAGAGGAAACTAATCGAGAAATTAGGATATACTGATGCAGCCGTTTTAAACCCTTTTTAGGGATTAGTGTTTCAAATATCAGAAACTCGAATTGCTGAAGGGGAATGAACACCAACACCAAGTTAAGCTATCACAAATAAACGCAAAAGAAAGCACAAGAGTAACAGAACATAATACTTCACATCATGTCCTACACCACGCATCCATTGTGTCTTCCATGTACAACCCAAAAATTCAAGAGACGAATTACTGTACAGTCAAAAATTCAAGAAAACGAACTAAGCTCTTAATAAAAAGAAGTATAGAAAAGATGAGGATGCAGATAAAGACTAAAAAGACTTGGACGTTACACAACTAATCCGAACACCACTGCAGATAAACAAATCATAATTCAATCTTATTATCGATGATCAAATACCAGATAAATTAAATAACAGAAAGGAGACTAAAAGAATACTTGATCAATTGGCCTTCTGAACTATTATGCTTTCCGTTTCATCCACTGAAAAAACAGGAATTTGATCAAAAGGTTCAAAACTCGCCATCATCACATAAAGAATCATATTCGGAGTAAACGATCTTCAATCCCATAGAAGCGTAAATGAATCTACTAATAATTCTTACGTTCTTCAATACCATAAACGCACATTGATCACCAATTAGTAATTCTTAATAACTCTTGCGTTCTTCAATCCGAAAACACAAACATCATATAATTAGACAAAGCAGAGAATCAAGAAGTGTGAACTAATAAGAAGCACAACAATCCCCCGAAGCAATAGTAAAAAAATTCAATCACCGAAGCAATACCATCAATAACAACAAAACTCAATAGTCAAGAAAGATCTTAGGTATATATAGAAAGAGATTACCAAGATTAACGGCTGAGATTACGTGGTGGATGAAAAATGGAACTAATGATGTAATTAAGGTTTTGATTCTTATCTTAAGACGACTTAAAATAGGAGAAACAACATTACAGTTATTATTTTAATGATATTTAAAAAAATTCTTACAAATATTGTTTTGGTTTTATATTAATAGATAATTCATTAACATTTTAGTCAACATAATTAAATTTTAGGAGTTTTGATTTGAGTTCAATTTCTAACATTTTAATTTTTACAAATTATATTATCAATTTTTAATGCATTTTTATTTTAATAAATATTTTGTATTTTATCCATTTGAAAAAAAAAAAACTTATTTCTTTAACTAATGTTTTTTAAAATATTTTCCTCATTAGCTTTATTATAATAAGACAGTATGAGTTCTTTCTAGAGCATGTGACTTTTTTTTATTGGTATTTCAGATTATTTTTATGTTTTTCAAATTATATTATTAGTTTTTTATATTTTTGTTTTTATCGCTCAAGCTGAAGTTTTATTTTATTTATTTTTAAGGGGAAAGACTCTTTTTTTTATCTCACCAATAATTAATAGAAAAACAACTTCTATTATAAATAGGCATATGCTGTATTAAGTTCAATCGATTTTTTGTTTGATTTTAAAACAATTAATTTTTTTATAAAATAATGGTGATTCTTTAATAAATATATTGTATATAAATTTAAGGTATTTTTCATTACTTCTATTAGTGACTGTGAATCCATTTTCCAAAATATACTGAAAGTTGAAAACAATTTTTACTATTAATCCATATTTTTATAAGATTAAAATAATTTATTTAAATGTAATCCAATAATATCGTTAGAGTTGTTTTAAAAATAATTTCACAAATATTTAATAAAAATGTAATTTTAACTAATAATTCAAAAACTTACCGAAAAATGAAAATGAAAATGATAAACATTTTAAAATACAAAATGTAATTATTTTATTAATTAAACTATTTGTGTGTTTCACTAAATATATTTATGTTATGTAATCAAAATTTTAAAAATAAAATATATTTCTAAATAATTTAAAAATGAATTAAGACTTCATAGTACTAAATACAATTTGGAAAAAAAAAATATGTACAAATTATTCATAGTGAAATACTCAGATTTGAGACAACATTTTCGTGACGCCTTTTTTTATACATGTTAAAAATAAATAAAAAACTAAAAAAGTTATACAAAAAAAAATACAAATTAATTTATACATAAATTAATTTTAATTATTAAAAAATTTAAATCATTTTTTCGTCTGATTTCTTTTATAGGATTTGTAAAAAAATTGTCGAAATAGAACTTTAATTTTTTTTTTTTAAAGTTCTAAGAATAAGTTAAAAAATAATGTTGAGAACAGAATATCACCTTTTTTATGACCACAAATACAATAATTAAACACCATTTTTATCTCCTTTTTTTATCAGATTTAAACTCTCTATATTCTCTTGTGATTTCTACTTTCTTCCTCCACCAATTAAATGGTGACGCCTTATTTAAATTATATATATATATATATTATCCAAATATCAAAATACCTTTAGATTAAAGAAAAAATATGTATTTATCTCCTATTATATTATACTAAATGTCATTCTTATTCTTTTTAATTTTAAAATAAACATTTAATTCTTTTATATTTTTTAATAAAGTGATGGTTATATTTCCTATAATTTTCAAATAAGAATTTATCTTTATTACATTTTTAAAAATCATGGTTATATCTGTTATATTTTTAATAGAGGACATTCCTCTCATTTACTTTATTTATAAAATATAGTTTTTTTAATAAAAGGTTCTTTGGTTTTATTTTTAATTTTTAATTTATATATTTAAGCTTTAATGAATATAGATTTAAAGAAAAACAAGTGACTATTATTTTAATATATATATATATATATATATATTATTATTATTAGTAATGATAACACACTCATGAAATATTACAGATAATATATCATATAAATACTATACAGTACATAAAGTCATATATATAAATATATAATATTATGTGTGTTTCATCATCATTATCATTATCATCATGTAGATATTATTTGAGTGAGTTCATCTTATTTGAGCGAGTTCATTTCGTTTGAACATTATTTATTAAACTGAATCACTTGCACGACCTCACAATGTTTAAGCGATATGACTTGAGAAAAAACGCTATTTTGACTATTTCATCAATGTTTGATCGACCACCTGTTACTTAAGCGTTGATGTATAGTTGCATGATCTCACACATTCTAAAATCTTATGCACTACTTGAGTGACATTATGTTGTTTGAGCAATATTTCAGTCTAATGAAGAAAGAATTGCTCCTCCTTGCTCAAACCTCAAGTTGTTATCGCTCGATCTACATTTAAGCAATATTGAGTAGTAAAGTAATTGGATAGGTAAACTTACTTAATTCATAACTTTATAGTGAGATGAGTTGGATTAAAAATTTTAAGGTTAATTATTAAAGTAGTGAGGTAAACTGATAAATTATAAAAATTAACTATGTTTCATAATGTATTTCATAAATTATAAAAATTATGGGGAAAAATTCAAAAGTGAATAATTCGAAAAAGTCACTTTAGAGAAGAATAAAATAGTCATTTCAATAAATTATGGGATTGTAGATTAAACAATGTGGGTACATTAAGTAAAAGCCTTCTTTGAGATCATGGGCTATTCGTAAGCCCAAAATTTGAATACAGACCTTAAAATAGAATGTTGTTTGATATAAATATATATTACAATAAATAAATAATTTCGTAAATTTATCAAATATGTTATATTTTATAACATAAATTAAAAAAAATAGTATAAATTTTCTCCAATAACATTTTTTAGTTTCTACAATCAAATAATAACATTAATTGGTAATTGTGAAGAGTTAGCAGAATATATGAATTATTTTAAACAATGTTTTTTAGTCTCTTATGTTGGACAACAACGGCACAAGTATGAGTTTAAGAGTATTTGTCTTTATTTCTGAAATACAATTTTATATTATTTTGTTTTTTATTTTGTAAATGTTGTGTCTTATCCCGGTCTATGTCTCTCTTGGTTAGTGGTATATTCATGTATGCTCTTGTTCTATCTCAAATATTAATTAAATAAATTTTATTACTTGAAATAAAAAAGACATTAAAAAATATATTATCAATGATTCAATGTTATTTTAATTTTAAACATGAAATTATAATATTATAATATAATATTTAATAACAATTACATAAATATTAAAAATAGAAAATAAAAATATTAAAAAAATAGAAATGATCAAATGTATGTCTTATAAATAATTTAATTCAATAAATCTAAGTTTATATTTCTTAAAATGAAATAAATAGTTTTGTACACTAAGAAAAAAAATATGTAGTTGAAATTGTGATGAGAGAAAAAATATCTTAAAGATTTTGGTAAATTTGGTGCGTTTCGAACTAAGCCAACAATTGAGAGAGAGAATAAAATATTAAGTAACAAAATAAAAGTTATTCAGATTAAACGAAACAAAACACCAAACATAATATTAAAAATATATTTTTTAAGTTACCAGATAAATTAAGGGTGTTTTAGTATTTTTAAAAAATTAAAACATGTATGAAGATAGAGGTGGACAGGTATGTATATATTTATCTTCGTCCTCAAACCAAATTTAAAAACTCAGATATTACTCATATTCATACGGTTGGGTTGGGCTCACTTCTTATGTGGAGGCCCAGCCCAATATTAATCACCTTTATGTTTTTTATTCTTCAACAGAGAAGGTAGTCAGCTGAGTGAGAGAGAGAGCAAAGAGAGAGAGTAGAGAGAGAGAGAGAAAAAGAAAAGGAGAAAAGAGTGAAGAGAGGAAGTTTTGTCTAGCTACTTTCGGTCGTCGCCGACACTTTGCCCATCATTGGATCGGGCTGAGATTTTGTCAAAAGGTTCATAACTTGTGGTAGTTCAATTTGATCATTCGGATATTTGAGAAGTTGTTTGAGCAGTGAGACATTCGTCTCACACTACAACAACGCTTTTTGAGAATGGAAAATTTTTCGATCGTCGCTGCTGCTTCGTCCATCGTTGGATGGGTATGGGAATTTGTCAGCAAATTCATAACTCGTGGTGCTTCAATTTGACCATTCAGATTGTTGAAAAGTCACCGGAACAGTGACCTATAGGCCGTGTACAGTAGCTATGATTTTTGTGAATTTTCTGGTTTATTGTTCTCTATTTTACCTCTGTTGACTTGTTATTTAGCTGATTATTAAGCACGGTTTGTGTTGTGATTTGAGACTCTCCTGTAACCTTAATTTTGATCATAGTGGAGCTTGATTGACTGACTTGTGTTCGTTGTTTTTACTTCTCGTATTGAGAAGATTTTCTAAGTTAAAATTTGTGTTTTCCTTCCATGTATTTTTGTTGTTGCCATTATTTGTTATTGGTACTCATAGATTCTTGTAAATTGGATTACTTATTATTAGTTGCTTATTGCTCTGATTGAGTTATTATTTCACTGTGTTGAATTTTTCATCACATACCCATACCCATGTTCATGAAAAATTCTCATCAAAATTAAAAGAGTTAAAGACAATTGATGATGTTGTAGCATTTGATAAATAATTAGAAACATTGATTATCAAAACACAATCGCACAACTTTCCAATTTATTACATTGTTACTGTAGTTGATTTACCATTATTTAAAGTTGTAACGATAAAAGTAAAAAGATCTCAATGGCAAATGTTATTGTATGGAGCGAGAATGTCTCTTTTTTATACTCTATTCCTTTCAAGACGATTTCTCCGTAGTGTGGATGATCTCTCTTTGATGCGGAATGAGGGCACACTTGCAAAAAGGTGTTTTGACACTTTAAGTCACTTCTTTTGAATAGTTGAGGGTAATAAATGCTATTAAAAACATACATTTATTTAATTTTGACAACTAATTTATTAAAAATTATTCTTTCATTTTTAAATGAATTATTATAGAAACTTTTAATTGTATATATAATAATCTAGAAGGGATAATAGATTGTATTTCAGTTAGATTCTATGGTATGGAACATTGATATTATAACTCTTAACATATAGTGAAAGTATTACAATTCTATTGTAACTTAACTCTTCTAAATTCTGAAATCGACAATAAAATTAATCTGGTTAACAAAACTCATCTATCAACAATTATTTCACTCACAGTTCAACATGTAATATTAGGTCTAATGGTAATACACTTTTTTTTTAAGTAGAAATAACTTAGTATCAAATACAACCTGAATTGGTCATACCCAAAGGGACATGTCGAAAGGTCAGGAGGTGATAAATGTCTAATTTCAGTAATATTTCATATTAAAATATAGGCACTTATGAGAATTTATTGCTAATTTACATATAAAATAATCCCTAATTTATGAATTTATACCTTTTTTATATTTTTTGTGATCTTTATTTGAATAAGAGTATTTTTCAAATTTGGTGTTAATTGCAGATTTCTAAGGAAAATTGGAGATTTGAATTTAAGATGAATGATTTAAGCTAAAAAGATAAAGATAGAAGGTCCCAGAATGGAAAAGATGCAAAGAAAGATTGAGCTTTTTTATGTTTTATCATTTAGCCCATTAGCGCGACACAAGAAGCAACCTAACCCAGAAAACTACGATAAATAGAGGGCTAGAGACTCAACTGTAGTGTGCCAGATTGAGAGGAAAACACCATAGAGTGAATTGTAACCCAATTGGGAGAATGGAAGGTGCTAGAAGTATGCGTGCTAATTCTACCCTTTGGGATTTGAAGTAATCCGCTCAAACTCTTATGTATTGAGGTGATATCTTATATATTAATATTCAGTTCTTGATTGATTATTGGTATTGTTGTTTTACTTTTAATTTTTCGTGACACCTCGATAGTTAAGGGACATTCTTAAGAATTTTATATGCGAGGAATCGATATAAATGATTTTTATACGGGCTTCAATTTCAATCAAAGAACTTAATATTGACATGCTAATCAAAATACTTGAGAGTGAGAGAGATGAAACTAATCCTTATTTTTCCAATTGAAACAACTAATTATTTGTTTGTTTTCTTATTGAT
>Ga0123342_1006320_pt1 | contig 16511 bp, 9 predicted proteins | sample Turbeawhitnodule_FD_89960 | JGI IMG/M metagenome (GOLD analysis project Ga0123342, IMG submission 89960) | Root nodule microbial communities of legume samples collected from Mexico - Turtle bean Mexico white nodule | ecosystem: Host-associated > Plants > Roots > Nodule | place: Mexico: Nepantla... | reverse complement strand
TTTTTTTTTTTGATCAAGTATAATGTTTTTTTTAGATTTATGTAGGGGTAAAGGGTGGAAAGAGGGTGGGTTAAAAAAGAGGGGGGGGGGGGGGGGGGGGGGTGAATTGTTTTCCAAAAGATTTTCGCAAAGATTGAATAAGAATGAACTTTATCAATAATCATAGATTAAAAATCAAGGAAGCCAATCAAACAATATAAAAGAAACTGTTTGCAGAATTTCAATTGGTTGAAACTTCGTTTTAATCGGTTGTTAATGGCAGCAACAAAAATATAATTAAATCAAACAGTTTATGAGGAGTGAGAGATAGATAAATTACTCAGCCAAATTATATTGTTTCACTCAACCTTGAGCTACATCCAGTTCCCAGAACAACCACTGGGTTCCACTAGTAACCAATCACAGATTACAATACACACAATCACAAATAAGTGATCTTGATACCACAAGAACCACTCACCCTCTTTGCCTTACACACAACCTTAGTTAGAACACCCTTTGACTTTACAGGTTTTCACACACTTCATAAGTTTACAAAAGAAGAAATACAAGAATCATGAAAGGAACATATTACACCTGGATTTACAGGAATCACAAAGCTCATAAGATCAAACCTTGAACCAGTGCACAACTATTTAGCAATCTTGCAAAACTTGATTTGAATCTCTCTTCAAAAACAATTTCAATCTCACTGTAAAATGTGTTAACTTGTTGTTTTTGAAAACAAAAGAGAAGCCATACTTATACTCTTAAATCTAGCCGTTCTAGGCAGTCAATCATGAGCCGAAACAGTTTTGATCCATCTAAAAACAAATCCAACAGGTTTTTGAAAAGCTGTTATGAAATGTGACAATCAACCCGTTGAAAATTTGTTTTAACTAGTTGAATTGGTTAGACAGTTATTTAACCAAGTCAAAAACAGTTTTAAAACCTTCAAACAAGCTAAGTGACAAACAATCGATTATTTCGTGGTTTCAACCGATTATTTTTCTCTTTGCTTAGAAAAATACCTTTCTCTTTTAAAATAGATTGAGCTAGCTTGTGCAAGGGACTAGGAATGATCTTTACAAGAGTTCTAAACAACTTAGACTAAGCTTAAACCAAAAGCAGCACAACTTCAACCTTCATCATAGATTTGAAACATCAAAGCTCAGCTTCAAGGTTCTTCATTCTTCATAGTAGTTAGAAACTTGATAAGGAAATAATAGCTTTGATTATTCTTTACGTGTAAGGAATTCCAAATAATTTCTTTATCTTCTTCCAATATGAACATTGATGCTTTAATATTCTTTACTTCAATATCAACTCAGATATGCCACGTTGTTCTTCATCTCCAATGCGCTAGACGCTTGATATAAAAATTTATGTTTTAATGCAATATGCACTTCTTTAATCTTTATAAACATTTTAAAATGTTTCTTTAACTGTATTTGATTTGATGAAGCTAGAATCAATTATGTACTTGGATATTCTCTTTCCCATTCTGTTTATTATCTTCCATGTGATAAATGCACAATATGGAAATACTGGCTTTGATGAAATCTGTGCGTCTTTAACATGTATTTGCTCTTCAAATAATTTATTCATATGTATGAACTTTATCCGTTGAGGTTTGAATATCTCTGGACTTGAATCTTTCTATTTCTGCACTGTTCATCTTATTCTTTGTATCAAATACTCAAATAGGAAAGTTATGATATTCGTCTTTAATACGTGTTGTCACTTGTTTGCACTTTGGAACATCCTTCTCTTTAGAAAATATTCGTTCGCTTCTCCTTTATATTGCTTTACTCTTGATTTGTGCAAATCTCGCTTCTTCGCTTCATTGTTTTTTCATTATACACTAAAAATGGAAACTTCAACTTTCAGCTTTACTCGCGTCTTTAAGTCCTTTTGGTAATATCTGGGAATAAAATAAGTATTAGTGAATATTATAATTTATAATTTAATTAGTGGATATCACTGAAAAAATATCTTATAATATTTGTGATTTATTGAGACTTTCTTTTCTCAATTTTTTCAACTTTAATGAACTTTCAAATTCTTCCCAAGTTAATATTAAAACAGAACATTGTGGCATAATTATATTTAAACTGGATATTATTCCACTAAACATATATTTTTAAAAACTCTTTGATATAGAAAATATTCATGCTCTATTTTTTGAAATCTTTACATTACAAAAACTTTTCAATACAAATTTTAAGAATAAGGAAACCCTAGTTGCGCGACAACGTCACTCCACACAACTCCGTCTTTGCCCATCGAGTTGTCAATGGCGATGACACGGGTCCCGCGATGACAGAGCGCAACTCGACCTTCTCCTTTCCGGCGACGGTAGAATGCAACTCGATCTTCTCTCTTCTAACGATGGACAACACGGGAACGACGTCTTCTTCAGCGACGAAAGAGTGTGACTCGGGAACCTCTTTTCTGGTGATGGTGGATCTCAAGGCTGCATATAGCAATCTTAGAGAGTATGCGAAAAGAAGGAACTTTTGGATTGGAGAGTCAAGTAAACACAACACACATGAAGGAAGAAAATAAATAAGGTCAAATCTCTCCCAAATTAGCAATGTTGTTTCTGATAATGGTATTGATAACTGTAATCGACTGTTTTGGTTGAAACATGACAATTTAGAAATTATCAGACTTTGAGAATTGGGTAAATAGATTGGGGTTACCTAGAAGGGGATGAGAAAAAGATTTTTGTCAGGTTAGAAGAACTCGAAGACAAAGACAAAAAAAAAAAACTTGAAGGGGTTGGGGAGGGAGGTTTCTATGACTTACGATCATCGCATCCATGAATTCTAGAGGGTTGGGGAACCTTGTAAAGTGGAGGTATCTAAATGAGCTTATTAAAGTGGAAGGGATTAATATGCTTTGTATTCAAGAAACAATGTTATCTAAAATCAGAAAACAAAATGCTATCAGTTATGGGGGGACAATGACATCGAGTTAGTTCATAGTGAAGAATCAAATGGTTTTGATGGGATTCTTACTGTTTGGCATAACGGTTTTTTGAATGTTCTAGGCACATCTCTAACAAGCAATTTGTGATTATTTTTGGTAAATTCTTGGATAAGAATATCCCTGTCGTCATTGTTAATATGTATTTGTCATGCAATATCAAGGATAAAATTAGTTTATAGGAGGAGTTATCCAAGTTAAGAGATAACGATGCTTGTAAATCTTGGTGTATCCTTGGTGATTTTAATGCCCTCACGAAGAAGGAAAAGCGTAGGGGAGTTAGTTATGGAAGAAGTGAAAGTAGGGAGATATCCGATTTCAATAGTTTCAATAAGAGGATGGAGTTGTTAGATATTCCTTGTATAGGGAGAAAGTACACTTCATACAGACTAAATGGCAAGGCAAAGACATTAGTGCAAATAACACTTTCTACAACGATATATTAGGTCAATTAAATGAGAACCAGTGTAAAAAAAAATGCGGTGACATTTTTGTAACTATTTAGCACATATTGTTGAACCTATTGGAGTCTAAGTTCAAGAGGGAGGGTGATTTGGACTTAGGCTAATTTTCGCAAATATCACAATATACAATCTCAACAGAAAAATAACAAATTATTTTATGAAATAACTGGTTGAAATTTCCTTAACAAAGTACTACTATAAGAAAAATAATAGATTGTTTATGTTCTCGCCGGTTGACTCTCCCGTTGGTTGACTAGGTTGAACGCCTCCTCCTGGAATACTCTTTCGGGAATTAGGCTCACGTATCCTTCTCGATGCTAGAATAAGGCTCCGTTGGTACAGAGGACGCCCTACCTGTTGATTACACTCCGACGATCAAGTCAGATAGGGTTCACCAAAAGTATCAATTTAGTTTAGTGTGTAAAAAACAACATACCTTCATCTGGGGTCTTAGGCCCCTTTTATAACGGTACATGCAACATGCAACCATTCTCCCTGGAGATAAGCAAATCTTAACTGAAAAAATAATCATGTTAGCTTTCGTTTCTAATAGAAAACCACATGCAACAAGCACTGACACTCCTTCGGTGTTATTCGTTGACCCACTTTCCATTATCAATGCATCTCCCTATTTACTTAGGGTCACTAGAAACTAGTCACGTGCAACAAACATACAACAGAAAAATATTGCCACGTAATAATATCAATTACACAATAATATCAAATATAAATATACGCAATAATAACAATTATACATAATAATAATAAATATTATATTCACCGCTCCAAATATATCTATAAGCACGTGTATATCGATTTATTTACGTAACGACCCTCCTGCGTACTTTGGGCCCATCCTTGAAAAAGGCCACTTACGCAAATTTCACCCCGGCCCAACAATCGAGTTGTCCCCTACCCTACCCAAGCATCGAGCTATCACAACATTGCTATCGAGGACCGAGCTATGACCAACACAATTTATAAAAACAACAGATTAATATTTTCCCTTAAGCAAAACCAAAACCTATTTCAAAATATTCACATAAAAGAATTTTTATCATTTTTTTCTTGAAAAACTACAGATCATGATTTCAATCCTAGATACCCAAATTTAACAGATTAAATCTCAAAAGAACATATTGAAATTGAGATTCAAGTTCCAGTCAAGAAAATTTAACAAATTGCCTTTCTTGTTAACAAATTAAAATTTTGATAACATAATCAACAAATGAAAAACAATTGATTGATTCGTAAAACATTAGATTAATAATTTCACACTAGATTGCACAATTATGCATAAAATGAAAGCAATGAGTAAGAAAGGTTTAAAGCACTCAAAGATTTATACTGGTTCACTCGAAACTGAGCTACATCCAGTGCCATCTCACACTAAGATGGATTTTACTAAATCACAAGAATCTTTTACAAAATATTTATCAAGAACAACTTTTGAACCCTACCAGAACTACAAATACACTCTGTAAGACACTATTACAACAATGATATGCTTCAAGAAACACTATCTTAGAAGTAAATCAATACAGCCTTACAAAACATAAGTAATATGAAATGAATACACTTGCAGACTTAGAAGACACAAATAAAGACCTCCAAACTGCAACACTTTGATGAATCCTTTGATCTCAAGCTAGTGATGAAAATGACTGCACAAAGAACTCACAAAGACTCAAAACTCTAAAAAAAAAAATCACTCAGAAGTTTCTCAAGCTTTGAAAACCGTATGTATTTGTGCAGTGAAGATTAATGTAATTCAGAATACAAAACCTCTTTTTATTAGCTTAAAACATAAATAAAATTTTAAAATTAGTTTTAAGTCTGTTAAGAAAACAACAAGTTAAATGTGAAAATAACAGGTTGATTATTCTAAAAAAAACTTAGTTAGTTTGAAACAAATTTTAATAAAAAAAATAGTTAAAACTGAAAATTTGGAAACAAAACTAACTCAAAACAACTTCTAAAAGAAAACACATCATAAAACTTTTGATGGATTGTTTCTTCAAATAACCAATTGAAAAATTGTACTTTTTTTCAATTGTACTTTTTAGAAAAAGAGAAAATTTAAACCAATTGAAACAAGTTTTAAGCAATTAAAAAAGTTAGAGTGTTTCTGAAACAAAAGTTTTAACAAGTTGTCAGCACTTTTAATTGATTCAAACACTTTTTAGTTATTTAAAATACTTTAACCTTTTCGAAAAAAAAAAATTTTGTACTTTGAGTATTCATCATATGCTTGAGATAGAAAATAAATCAAAGTACTATACTAAGCTACCTACACTCTCATAAGGTAGCAAATATTGTCTTCAATACTCATGACTTCATCACACATATTTAGTTAAATAGTTTGAGATATCCAATACATATTACACCGGAGTTTAGGGTATTGGATATAATATTTAATAGTAACAAGAAGCTTGAAACTAGGTACTTGTGTAATTATCTGTATGAGAATTCTGTCATTCACTGTATGAGAATTCAAAATATTCCTAGTGGTACCATCTCTGCTTACTCTTTCTTCTTTCCATCTACAAAGTTTGCGGAAAAGAGAGAGAGAATAAGGAGGGAGAAGAGAAAAATTTCTGATTTTTGTTAACCTTGAAAACAAATTAGTAAACAGAAAATAGAAAACAAAAAACATAAAACAATGAACTTAACACCGTTTGAGTAAATCCGTCTTTAAACATTTAAAAAATAATAAAAAATAAATTCTTACATAAACTAAAATTAACTTTGTATGTTAATGTATAAATGTTCTCTTATGTTAGGTTTTTTTAAGAAATATTTTTCTAACTCAAGTTAATGTTAATTTATAAATAAGTTTATTTATGTATTTATTTATGGGTTTTAAATTCTTACAAAGAAATTCAATGAACCAAGAGGATTGGATTCATTGAAACCTGTTCTAGGAGTTACACATCTCTCAAATTGAAGATTCTGAAACTAATTTAAAACTTTAATAAGAGAGTAGAAAAAAAAAATACACAAAAAGACAATGGAAAATTAACACTTTAAAACTGACCCAATCACATAATTTAGAGAAAATTGATAGTAAATAAATTATTGAATTGGTCATATCGTACGTAAAAGAAAAACTATTTATATATTTAAGCAACTATTATTTTAACAACCTAACTAATTCATATATATCTAACCTAATTGACTCACAAAGTTAATAGAATTTTGAGTTGGGCAGTTGCAATAGCCAGTTGCTAAAAACACTTTTAGTTTTTTAAACAATATTAAATTTAATCAATTAAAAGATTACCCACCTCCCCTGCATCCAAATTTCTGTCTTTTATTTAAGATTCACCTTTACTTGACTTCTGATTAAGAAGTCATCTACCAGTAATTTACCATTTCCCCCCTTGTTCTTCTTTTGATACTAGTTATAATTGGAGCTTAACAATATGGTAATTGTAAACATCTGGGAGAAGTGTAAGAGAAAATTAGAAAGTTAACATCAATTCATCAATTCATAACGTATCATCTCTACGTGAGGAGATCATAGATACCCCAAAATATGTACACATCATCGTTTTAGGAGCAATGCTATGTATACAAAATACATGGTTTTAGAAGTAGCCACAGGTCAAACAGGTGGTGCACAACATCACCAATTAATTTTGACTAATATTCATCTGTTCTATAAACTAATACACAAACACCTATAAAAGTTTAACCAGTTGAGATTGTATGCATTGTATAAATAACATGACTCTTATTTAACTATGTGTAACAAAAGCTCCTTCGGTTGGTGAGTGGTTAATTATGAAACCACAGCTACTTGAGTCCCTCCTTCGTTCATTGCCATAAAGCTCACCCTCTTCTGCAAGAGTTTCAAGCAAACAAATTAGTCTCTACAAATCCATTTTGAGACAATATTGTAAAAGATAGTTACACACACATTCATACAAGTATACTTAAATAATATATCTCAACCCTATTATTTTTTTCAAGTCAATATGCACTATGCAAACTACGTGCAACCATATCCTATGCAGAACCAACAAATTCGAATGCACACAACATTCAGATGTCATACACCTCTTGTTCGGTTGTTGCATGTTATTAAAAAGTAAAATACTCTAAGAATTATTTTGGTCAAATTAAGAGAATCAAAATACTTTAAAGGAATTTTTTTTTTTATATATTATAGTATTTGGGTACAATGGTACAATTTTATTTTCTTTTTTTATTTTTTTTATATCACATCATCCATAATTTTTGTACTTTATAAACTTATCTCATTTTTCAATTCCTACAATTTTAAAATAAAATATTTTTTAAGCGTTCTTCCAGCCCCATTTATTCTTGGGATCCTTCCTGGTCATTCATTTTTGGAGAAATTATCAACTAAAAAAGTTTTTAGGGCAAAAGTTTTGATAAAACTCTTTCAAGAAACCTTAAGACGGTTGAAATATTCCGTTTAAATATACCATCTCTGGAAAATTCAAACACCATTAGCCTATTTTACTTAGAGAACCTAATAAGTTAAATGTCTCATCTTCTTCAATTTACTTTATTATGAAATTCTATCAAAGTAAAGTCAAAGTTTTTTTCCTTTGCAAATATGGACAATGAGGAATATTGTGAAATAAAAAAAAATTGAAAATTCCACAATTTTCATACATCATAGTTGTTTAATGCAGCGAAAATTCCAATGATATCTTTAGACGGGTTTAGAAAAGTAAGTTTGTACAAATCCAAAATGATTCAAATAATTAACAATAAAAAAAATAAGGAGTTAACAAAGATTAAACAATGGAGAACATGGCATGAGAACAAATATCACATACCTTTGTACTCTCCTTAACTGTGTCACCCTTGCACTGCTTTTGTTGATCGAACAGCATCATCTTTTCACCATTTTCCTCGGTTTCTCTGCTGCCATTGGCCATATATAGTTTCACGATCCTCTCAGCTGCCTCGGCTTGATCTTTGCTACCTTGGATCAACTTCTCCACCTCAGCTTTTGGAAGCCTCATTTTCAACCTCACCCCACCATTATTATTCTCCTTGTTGTTGCCTTGTTCACCATCACTCATGTTGCTTTGCTTCATGATTGAAAGATCAGAAGCAGATCTCCTAGTAAGCACTAGGTTCTCTAGGCGATCTTTGGCACTCATGTTAATGCCAGAACGAACCCTTCTTGGCTTTATCTCCTTGGGAAGTTCCACAAGAAAATAGAGCCTCTTTGGATGCAACTCCTTGTGAGCTTCCAAAGGCTTTGCTCTCACCCCATAGTGCTTAACTGCCTCAGAGTCTAGCAAAACAAGACCTGGGTGATCCTTAAGCACTTCCTCAACTTTCACTGGGGTCTTCAACTTGAATGTCTCACCATCAATTTTCATGACCTTTGTGGTCTTCTTTGCACCAAAGGTGTTACCCATTGTAGTACCCCAATTAAACAGATTTGTCTTTGGCTTTTAGTTTTGTGAGGTTGAGGCACTTTAAAGTACAGAAATTGACAATGAAACAAATTTTCTTCCCGGTAATCCTCACAAACAACCAAAGGGCTAACTATGAAGGGTTCAAGACAAAGACATGGTTTTATAGTTGGTCCTGATTTTATGATCCATGGTCAAAAAAGTAGGCATGTTTTAAAAAGGAGACAAATTTTTGACGGATGGGCCAACACCCAAAATATTAAATTACGTAGCCTATCACTTTCAAGAGAACATAAAATATAATACAACCAACGACTCTATTGGTTTATCAAAAGGCTTATGTTCAATTTTGTCAACAACCATGCTTTAGTCTTCACACCAGACCCCAGTTGCCCAAGTTATAAAACGCTCCCACAAGTTAGACTTTCTGCATTTTTTTAAGGTAATTGTTTGGTTTCGGATATCTTCAAACGGTAATCGCGGCGTGGATTGAAGGATTCATCAAATTTCAAAGGCATGGTGGCAATTGTTGCATGTGAAGAAGAGATTTATTTTGACTTTAGTTTGTTTGCACATGTGGAACTAGCACTTCATTTCATCATCCAGGGATTGTTTTCTACGACCATAATTGAAGATTCATTCCAGTTCCAACCAAACGTTTTAACATATACCCCAGAAAAAAAACGTTAATGCTTAGTAATTCTTATATCCAACTTTCATTAAATTAACGGTGGAATTTGTTTTGGCTTTGTTTTACTTTTGTGAAAGGGAAGAAAAGTGGGAGTACTTGCTATAAAAAATAAATAGAATAAATATTTGGGATTTGAATGTACACACTAAAGGACAAAACTGGAGTCCATGCAGATATGGGGCTCATCAAATTGGTAAAGCTTGTCCTTTCCATAATGAGATTGGACCAAATGGTAAATTTGTTGATTATGCGTAAGAATGTCTTTCGTGGTCGTCGGGTACGAAACCCTTGCTTGATCAAATCCAAACATCCAGAAGCCCTTCAAATGAAAGGGTATCAGTCGTATAAGGTGTGTTATTTTCAAAATTCTTTGTGATTTTTTCTAGTTTGATGTCTTTTACACAATTAAGTGATATTTCTTGATAGAATTTTAGTTCATATACTATATCATTACATATTTCTATATCAAATGTCATTTTTATATAAATTTTTTAAATTTTAGAAACAATTTTTTTATGATGTAGAAATTGATAGATTCCAATTTCGAATATTTTTTTTCCATTACTTATTTGTATATTTGTTGATTTTGGTTAAAAGTCAAATCTTCGCCTTTAATTTATTCAACTTTTAAAAAAGTTTATTAATAGATAAAGTAAAGTTTTAAAAAATCAAATCGCTTTTTTTATATGGAACCTATTTTTTTTTATTTTTTTTTTGCAAAAACAACATTATCAATTGAATAAAAAACACAGAAAACAATTTCAAAATAAAGTCGTTTAAACAAAAAGAAACCACGTCCTATGACAAAAAGGCAATCTTAATTCAAAGCTAAAAGAAAAAGATTAAATATAAAATTATATTAGGCATTTAGGTGTCAAAAAACGTGTAAAAGTAACGAATTTACAAAAGAAAAAACACAAACATGGTTTAAAAACGGAGCGTTTTTTTTAAAGTGTCTTATTATCTTTTCCATAATTTATTTATTTGATTTATATATTTAATCTGAAAAAATAAATCACAATATCATTGATATACTTTATAAACTATTCTTTAAAAAATTTATTTATTGGCAGTATTGTATGTTTATTTATTCGTCCAAGCAATGTTTTCATCTTCTCTTAAAGAAATTTTTATTTATCTAATAAATTGACAGAATTATGTATTTGATCCCTAAAATTTTAGGTAGATTCATATATGTTATTATTAAAATGTATATTAACCTTTATATATTATGATTAAAATAAATTGCATTCAATAATAATAGTGTATAAAAGGACCTATCTAAAACATTACAAATGTAAAAACCAAACATTATTTTAGAGTACTTTAAAAGATAACATTAAAAAAATAATTTGAAACTGTCCAACACTTAAAAACTAAATTGACAAGTCTTTCTTAATAAACTATACCAATGTCCCAAAAAACTCATTTAAAATTCAAGCCTTTCCTTTAATCTTTTTATTTAAAAGCTACACTACCATTGTCCTCCCTAGTTTCATATGTTCATACAAAGTGCATAAAAACAGAGTTTTTATATGTAAACTTCAAATAATGAAATATTTATATTCAAATAGAGGCGACTTCAGGAGTTTACCAAATCTCATAAGAGCTCTAATGTTCTTGCCATGATTAATTTATTGAGACGATTGTCAAGTTCACCAACTCCCATGTTACTTACACAACTACCAAAGTGTGGAATTTCTAAAGTGATTCCAACCACGACAATGACATTTTGAAAAAAAAAAATGAATTGCAACACACCGCACTAACACAATTGACTGGTTGGTAAAGTTAAACTATGAAATAACTATATTTCTCTTATTGCAAGCATGTCATGAACTTAGTCATGTTCATTTAAGTCCTCATTAAAGTAGCTTTTGCTACTTGCTCAAAGCTTTTCAGCAAGTCCTCATTACCAGTAATCATTACATGAGCATTTCCCATTAACAAAGTGATGGAAACGATTAGCATCCCTGACAATAATTTCCCTCTGAACTATTTTTGATATGTATTTGGTAACAGTATGACAGTCAACACATACACGAAGGTTTTTGGTGATCCTAATCAAGCTTCCATATGGAGTGCTTAAAAGACCAAATGCAATGGCTAGTCTCTCACTGTGTCCCCAGAGTAACTTAACCTTCATTGGCTCATTTACATCACGAAGAACACAACTAGTATCAGGAATGTAACCTTCTGCCTCCACCTCAAGTCTCAAATTTTCTAATAATTGATATATATCTGACCAACGAGGATGTGAATCATCTCTAGCAAAAAATGTGTATACCCGATTCCCTACTTCTATCAAACTATAGCCAGGTACCTTTTTCAGGCCCTGCATCCTCATGAGGCCTCGTATGTAATTCACTGATTCCCATCTTCTTGCTTCGGCATAAATATTTGATAACATGACATAAATTCCAGAGTTCAAGTAATCCAAGGAAATTAATCTATCTGCTATCTGTATCCCCATGTTAATATTCTTATGGGTTCTGCAACCACTGAGCAAAGCTTCAAGCACATCAGTGCTCGGTTGGAAGGGCATTTGTTTCACCAATGCATCTGCTTCCTTGAGGCGGCCTGCTCGACTAAGGAGATCCACAAGACAAGCATAGTGTTTTTCCTGAGGCTTAATATTATGATCCCTTTCTATACAGTCGAACAAAGCCTTACCCTCTTCAACTAGGCCTGAGTGACTGCAAGCTGTTAGCAAAGAAACAAATGTTGTTTGATTTGGTTTGAGCCTTTCCTCTATCATTCTACCATATACACCTAGAGCATAATGCCCAAGACCATGCATTCCATAACCCATAATCATAGTGTTACATAGTATAACATCTTTTAAATGGAATCCCTTATTGAATAACTTCTCAGCAGAGCGAATTTTACCACACTTGGCATACATATCAAGCAACGCTGACATATTAACTGCATCAAATGCATAGCCATGCCGGATCAAATGAGCATGGACACTCCTTCCTTTCTTGAGAGATCCTAGGTGGGCACAACAGTGCACAAGGCTAACAAGAGTGACAGAATTGGCGAGCACTTTTTCTTCTTGCATTTGACAAAATAATTTAAGGGCATCCTCTGCATAGCCATTTTGAGATAAACCCACCAGCATGGCAGTCCATGTAATTACATTCTTTTTTTCCATTCTTCCGAAAACAGTAGTTGCTAGCTTTATGGCACCACATTTAGAATACATGTCAACAATTGAAGTGGACAAAACTATGTTCGATTCAATTCCTTTTCTAATAATACAAGAATGGAGGATTCTTCCATTTTTCAAGTCAGATGTTTGAGAACATCCTCGCATAAGGCTCACCAAGGTTCCAGAATCAAACCCAGAACCACTTTGAACTAGTCTACGAAAGAGTGCAAAAGATTCAGGTATCAAACCATTTTGAACATATCCTGAAATCATAGCATTCCACGAAATCAAACTTCTATTGAACATGCCATTGAAAACCAAAGCAGCATTGTCTGTGTCACCTAAATTGCTATACATATCAACCAACGAAGTAAGCACAAATACGTCATTCCCCATACCTAAAGCAATGACACAACCATGAGCAGAGGTTCCTAGTTTTTTAAGTCCACACTCTCCACACGCCTTGAGTAAGCTCACCATTGTCACTGGACTCGGCTTTAACCCACCTCCAATCATCGCAAGGAACATTTTAATTGCCTCATTGAAGAGTCCCTCCTGTACATAACCACCAATCATAGAATTCCAGCATACAATATCTTTTTCCGGCATCCCATCAAAGACTTTTCGCGCATCATCAAAATAACCACACTTCACAAAAAAATTAACAATCGAACTACCAACAAACGGATGCAAATGAAACCCCCTTTGAAACACTGTCATAACTATTTCCATACCAATTTCATCATCCAACAAGCTGGTGCATGCCTTGAGAGCAAACATGCACGTGTAACTATTGATTTCTATATCACCAGAACCCATCATTTTGAACAACTTGGGAACCTCCATGTGTTGCTGGTTCCTCAGGAACCCAGCCATCATGGCATTGCAAACAGCGGTACCCCGTAGAGAACATTGATCAAACACCTTGCGGGCAGGGAAAAGAAAACCCAAATCAGAGTAGATTCTGATGAGTTTTGCGGCCAGGTAGTTTTCAGTGGATACCCAATTCTTAATAATCTGTGCATGGATGGACTTGACATGGATAAGGGTGTTTGAGAATTGATGCAAGAGTGAGTAGAAAATTGAAAGAGGTTGGTTGAATGGGGCATGATGAAGAGAAACAAGTGTTGGTGGTGGTGCAGAGTTGCAAATACACCTGCACCTGCAGGGGATCCTGATCTTCGCAAATGTGTATCTGAGGTGGAAATATGATAAAGGCATCAACCACAACTATAGACGAGGAACAAAAGTTCAGTCAGTGTTCTAGTTACGTGCTCTGTTAAACCACCTAGGTCACTTCAATTCGGTTTCATATGATATAACCGTTATTATTATATACTAAGAATTTAAATATTTTAGTCAAAAAGTATTTTTGAGTCAAATACAAGTATATATCACCAATTTTTTATTTCTAATACTATGCATCAACATTTAAATATAATCAATTTTCAAAAGAAAAAAAAAAATTGCTTTCATGAAAACATGACTAAACCTGATGGATCAAATAAAAAATTATATTGGTATAATCTTATCCATATTTTAAATAGACAAAGAAAATCTTATTTGTTTGAAAAAGCTAAATCAATTAGGTGGGAAAGTTAATTACAATACGTTACAGTTATTAGATGTCTAAGTTTGTATATGATAAGTTCGCACACGTGATAAAAGAAAATAATAAAATACTTAATTTTAAAATTTAAGTTATATGAATGAAATTCATTTCAATTTTTGATATATAAATTCTAAAACATTTATATGCTTTAATAAAATAATTGCTAGTTTTTAATTTTAAAAAAAATTTAACATATAGATCCATAAACTTATCAATATAGCCATCCAAGGTCCTTTAGTGTCGCGAGTTAAATGGGTCTAACCAAAATTCACTATTTAATTTAGGTTACTGTTTTTTTAGTCTAGTCCAGTCCATTTTATGAATTCTTCGGTCCATCAAAACAAACTTATTTTATCAATTCTACAAATTGTTCTGATTTTTAATTCTTGCACTACATTATCTACATAAAAACTTACTCTTCTAAGAAGTCAAATGGAATTGAATTTTTTTTTTTAATACAATAAAATCAACATGACTTCCAAAACCATTCAATGTACATAAATTCAAATGTTTTCCAATGTTGGTCGAAATGGTAGGAGTTTCTTGGTCAAAACTCTAGATTCTTATTGCATATTATACACATTTCTAATAAATCACTTTCAATTATATTAAAGGTAGAAGAAATCATTTAAAATTTATTTTCAAATGTCTTTCAAATAAGAAACACATAATTTTTTTAAGAAATTATGGAAAAAAGTGTTGAGACCATGGACGATTTTTCTATAGATTTGTTAAGTATCTTACGGTTTTATCAACTCTAGACATTTTATGAATCATGTTTTTATGTTTTGATGATAACAAAAATCGCTTCAATGGCTTACTTGTATATTGAAAGATCTAAATAAGGTTTCTACAACTGTAATATTCGTTAGACAATCATCTTCCAGTGATGGGTTAGACAGTCATTGTCTAATGGTCTATTAGGCAGTCTGTTGATCATGATATTAAATGTGAAGTTTATGTTCTCATGTTTTGATGATAACTAACTAATTGAATGGTTTGTTTTTATCATGTCTGATCTAACAACGTTTTGAAGTTGCAGTATAGAGTAGACTATTCGAGCATCTACAATTCTATTCACATTAGACGATTTGAAAAATGTGTTGAAAGAGTAACAAGTTTTGACCACAACTGTTAAATGAAATATTATGAAATCATATATTTACTAAAAACGTGCTCAATCAAAAAGTTATTATGCCTAACAACACAAAGATTTGAATCAGTGCAGATACTATTTTTTTGTATATATTTTAAAATCCATCTTTTCCTAAATAGTTTTATTCAAATAAGTGTTATGAATATCTTCTTGATATACTGAAAATATCTCCAAATATTATTTAAATAAAAACAATTTGAATAAATTAAAAATCTCAAAATACTCTATTTTAGTATCACGCGTTATCTAGAATAAAATGATTTTCTGATTATGTTTTGATTTGTTCATACTTACCCATATTACAAATACTTTTGAATTAGTTTATTGAACAAATTTGAAGTGAAAACAAATAAGAAGATTGCAAATCTAGACTTTTTGTATTGAGCGTAAGCGCCTAATCTAGTCTTTTGAGTTGAGTATGAAACCATTGTAATACTTCACTACCCATGTAATCTTTCTTTGTACTTTTTTTAGAGTGTTTCTTGTTTCTTTAAGTGTTCTTAATCTTAGGAAGGGTAAGAAGGTGTAATCTGGAGAGGTATGAATACTCGTTGTAAACTAGAGAGGAGAGAATACTCGTGTAACCAGTTGGTTAGTGGAAGTTCTTAAGCAGTTTATCAAGGAAAATGGAAGTAGCCCGGGTTTAAGTGAACTATGATAAATTCTTGTGTCCTGATCTCTCTTTAGTCTTGTTGTTGCTCATGCTTTGTTATTTATTCTATTCTTCTGATTAGACAATCTTCCTAGAAAATTATGCTAGATAATCTGATTTGTTCTTATTAGATGGCGGATAATCTATATTTATTCATTGCGAAAAGATTCTGATCCTGTCGGTTGACCTAGGCGCAAGAGCGTTGCCTCGTCACGATCTCCCTCACCAGCTTGACACCACGTGTCCTTCAAGTCCACACCACAGATAGCCTCTCTGAGAACCTGAAAAACACAAGGTGGCGCCTCTGCGGCCGGTGGCGCTCCGACGCTCAAGTCAGTGACAAGAACACCCAAAAACTGAGAGAAAACTATACTCTGTAGAACCGTACTAAAGTGCACTCAACCCAG
>Ga0123342_1006319_pt1 | contig 16512 bp, 4 predicted proteins | sample Turbeawhitnodule_FD_89960 | JGI IMG/M metagenome (GOLD analysis project Ga0123342, IMG submission 89960) | Root nodule microbial communities of legume samples collected from Mexico - Turtle bean Mexico white nodule | ecosystem: Host-associated > Plants > Roots > Nodule | place: Mexico: Nepantla... | reverse complement strand
ATAAAAAAAAAAAAAATATATATATATATATATATATATATATATATACGTAGCTATTATTCTCTATATACATTTTTTTTTAAATATATTTTCGATGTAGGTAATTCAACTTGTTTTAAATGAAAGTAATTATAGAACATTATTCACTTGATTCCATGTAAAATAAAAAATAGACTAAAGAATTACATCAAATAACAAATTAGTAAGAAATACATCAAATAACAAAAAAAAGTGCATAAAACGCGCAAATAATTTATTTTGATGAATAAAGTGAGAAGAAATGCATCAAATAACATAACACCGCTGTTAAAATATTAATTGAGGTACGTATTAAAAAACACACAATTTTAATTATGCTTTTCACAAATAAATTCGGTAAAGAGTAGGTTTTGAATTATCATTATTATTTTAATATCTGACATTCAGGTCACTTTATTTCAAGCTTTTAAATTAAAAATAATTATTTTAATCTTCTTAGAGTTACTCTCTTAAATTTTTGTTTTCTAATTTTTTTTCTCAAATATTATTTTACCAATAAACCATTTCCAGTGTTTGTTCTCAGATACCATATTAAATTTGAGGTTTAGATTTTATAAACATAAGTCTCCTAGAAGTATGAAAATAGGAAAATATAAGCCGTAGGAATGAAAATATTTAAATATGTAGCTATATTAATTTTATAAGTTGTGAGAAAATAAAATAAATTAGTTATAAAAATATAAATCTTATGAAACCTCATAATTCAAGCAAGGTTTGTAAAATTATCTTAAAATTAATATAATATGATAGTGAGAGTAAAATAAAATCTCTTGAAAAGTTCATATAATGCATTTGTATTTGAATACTCTTATGTGTTTTGGTTTTCAAATTAAAATTAACTATCTAATCTCGTAACTTCATTTTTGTCTACTTTGATCCCAAAAGATGACACAATAACAAATGTTGGAAAGTGGTTTGTGAAAGTTTAAAACTCTTAAATTTGAATTTGTAATTTATAATTGACATTTTTTACCATACCAACTAATATGTACAATATATACCAACAAATATTTTCTATTTATAATTTGTATAAGGGGTGCTTCTTTTATAGTGTAATTTAGAACTTAATTTATTATAACTAGTGTTACCGATACAGTTGTTTAAATCATTTTAAAAATTGAAAAAAGTCATTAAAAAGTTAAGGAACATCAACACGTAAGGAACCTTCACCTTCAATGTTACTTTTTGTCAAATTCGCTTAAATTAAGAATTCACAAATAAAAACAGAAATTGAACCTTCATCCTTGAAGACCCTGTCTTATAAAAGTTATAACGCCATAAAAACTGCACATCAAGACTTAATTTTAATGCTTCTAGATACCTAGAAGAACAAACACTTGTTTATATAGTTTTGAAAGAACTGACAAATTTTAAAGTCTATAGTTGAAGGATGTAATTGAAGAGGTTCATAAGTTAAATGAGCTTGAAATTTAATTGAATATAACAAATATTATATATTATAGATAAATGAAATATGTGTTTTTAATGTGCTACTACTTAAGAAGTCAATAAATAAAGAGTTTTTATAAAAAAATATATTAGGAATACATGCAACACACATAATAAAAAATAAAAATAAAAATTATTTTTAACAAGATATATCATATAAAACAAGTCCTGTTTTAATTAAGTTGATATTCTTTCATAATAACTGTCTCTTTACACAATTAACAACCAGTAATTTATAGATAAGGAATCAAATCTATGCTTCCTAATAATCTAACACATAAAGGAAGAATTGGCACACTTTAATTTTAACATGTTGAGTCGTTTCACGAGTGTATTAGATTTTTAGAAGTTCAAACTTTTTAATTCAAATTGACTTTGTGTCCTTTATTGCAACGTCATCTTTTATGCATTTAGAGAAGACAACAATCTCTCTATATAAGCGCACACGATACATTAGTAGTCTATACATATTCATAAAAAATTCTAATAACAAATTAAGTGAAAACCTATTATACCAATGAAATGGTTTTTTATAAAAAAATTATTAAATTAGCCAACTTATCAGCAAACACATTTTCTTAACGAAAAATATGAGTAACTTTAAACTTGACTTTCTCACAGTAATTAAGACAAGTATTTCATCGATTACGAAACATCCACAAAACATTAGTCCTAGCAATAAATGCAGTATAAATCAAACACATTCAAGTCAGACATTAGTAAATCTCATCTTTTGAACTTATCCGTAGCATCATCTTATTCTTTTGTCTCTCATTTTTTTTATTAAACCAATTTAAATAAATAAAGTCTTGAAATTTATAATATTTTTTTTAAAAAAAATTGTTTTTTATATAAAATATCTATTTGTTAAGGAATGATTTTTGTCCAAAAAATCTAACTAGTCCTTTAATGAATTTTTTTGTATTTTTTACTTCTATTTTTACTTAGTTATTCGTTTAATTTGTAATACTAAGATTATGAATAAATTATCTTTTCTTTATATTTTATTTTAAAAATGTTTTGAATGTTGAACTATTAAATTTAATATCCAATCCTATATTTAAACATTATTATTTCTAAACGGGAAATGTATTGGTAGTTATTTTTTTTTTACTTGAGTGATGATTTTACATCAATGATATAATAGTTGAATAACTTTTGGTTATGTTGTGTAAAAAGTTGTGATTTTTCAATTATAAATATAGAACTAACTAAATAAAAGACAAATACTAAATGTTGTAATTTAAAAGATCTTCAAAACCTTTGCCTATAACAGAAACTATATGAAAAAAAACTTATATTAAAAACATACCCATATTATGTAATATTTTAATTTATTGAAGTGCCATTCAATCTCTTATTCTATTTTTGTCTATCTAACTTTCAATGCCACCCACTTCTCTTATTAGTTTTTAACATTTATTAGCCATTTAACGTGTTTTAAACATTTTAAATACTGTTACTCACATATTCTCAATTTTAAATGTTTGTATTATTTTTTATGAACTTTTCAAAAATTTGTTTATAATTTTGAAAATAGACATAGACATATAATTTTGAAAATATAAATTTAATAATAAGAATAAAGAAAAGCATAGAAACTAGAATTTAATTTACCCAACATTATTATTAAGTTTTGCGAATCTGTAGAAAAGGTTTTTATTCCGAACTAGTTGCAAGCAACTTCGAAATATGTCACGCTATCACATTAACGTGTCGAGATTCGACTGGTCCCACCAAAAAGACCAATAACGTCTTCGAAACAGACTAAGATATTCTACAGTTACATTTTAAACCGCACAAATGTTAACCACTTCAAACTTTAATGTTTAATATTAAAACAAAAAATGAGATTTACATTTAAAAATTATCCACCGTCGATCTATAATTGCATTGCATGAAGTTCAGTGAATGACTGCAGGGATTTAAATCCGAATCGGTACACTTTAGTCTCAAATTCGTATTCCTTGACTCCAATAGAAAATCGCCATGTCATCCAAATACAGTACAACCGTTTAATCCTGTGGTGAGCCTGCCCGCAGGTGATCCTGCCACAGTGCCAGGCTGTGACGAGCTAGAATCCAACGCGAAGAGAGATATTCGTTGATGCCTTTGAAAATGAACGGTTAAGATTCCCTCTCGCACACTTCCTAAACTCGTAATAACACAACGCGCCTTCTTCTCCTTCCCTAGCCCTTTCCATTGCTCTACGTGGAGAAGGGTACGTTGCGGTGCTGCGTGCATACAGCGTTCCTCTCCGGTTAGGTTCGATTCCGATCTCACCGCATTGTCTTCTGCTTCTAGGTTTGTTTTCTCGATTCACGTTGGTTTCTGGATCTGGAGTTGATTTAATGGTTTCGTTTCAGCATTGCTAAGTAAATGCGTATTTTTAGAGTTATCGTGTGCTATTTGCTAGATATGAATTTCAAGTGTGCTTGGTTATGTTTATAATGCCTTTTGAGGTTTCCGTCGCTTGAATTTGCTACTCAATTGGATTCATACTTTCGTAGATACATGTTAATTTGTTGGCATTGTTAATGTCTGCTGATTATTGTTCAATTCCGCTTTGTATTGTACAAAACGTGGCAGTTTTGGAAATTTGCCTTTGTTCTACGGCTATCCGCGTATATTTTGGGAAATGATAATTGTTGGGGAATGTAAAATGTTTATTACTTTTTTTTACTTCTTGTTTTTTCTTGTTTTAGTTCGTAGAATATAAATCTTGGCTGTATTTGTGCATGTGAAATTATTGCTTATTTTTTCTTTGACGTTGATGCTCCGTTGTTTTGCATGATCCTAGTTGGCTGAAAACGACGCTGGTCGTTTCTGGTAGCTATAGGGGTGTTGTATGGGTCTTTTTTATTTTATAAAAGAAGGTGCGGCTTATCATTGTGTTGATAGTTTGCAGCGTGAAATAGTCATTAGAGAAACGACCACGCAAGCTTTGGCCTGAAGCAATGATAACTAGAACCTTTGTGCAATATAAGTCTACAAGACTGTGACCAATTAAGGCTATTAAAAACGAATTGTATCTTTGTTCTTTTTGGCAACTCGCCTTCCTAGCTTGTTCCCTACTATAAAGGTTAAAATCAATGTCGTCAGGAAGGTAAAAAAACCAATACTTACGAAGTTTCCTGACCCCATATGACCTGTTGTGAGCGGTGCATGTTATGGTTTTATACACGACGTTGTTGTTTTTTATCATTAAACTTACACCCATTTAGGTCTTAACATTTTTCATTTTGGTCTTTGAACTCAGTTCCAGGATGGTTGTGCAGAACTTTGAAGTTGATTTGAACAAGGCCCTTGTTTTCCAGGTAAAGGCAAAACCCCTTCTAGTCTTCTTTCAAACGTGTTCTCCATACTCCGTCTTCGACTAGTTTTCAGTTTTCATATAGGCCCTGTTTGTGTTTATGTATACCAAGTAATCTCCTGTTGAATCTTGCTGAATTCTCCATGTTTTAAAGGTGGGACATCTTGGGGAAGCTTATGAAGAGTGGGTGCACCAGCCCATTGTTTGCAAGGAAGGCCCTCGTTTCTTTGAAAATGAAATTCTGGAGGTATGCCACTTAACTACAGACAAAACTACAACAGCCAAGCCTGGCCTTACAAAGAGAGTTTGGCTAGATTGACTAATTGATGCCATTGACTTTATCTAAAACCAAGGTTGTAGTAAAACAATTTAGAGCAAGGTTCTTTTCAATTGTTTCTCCTAGCTACCCTTCCTTTTTAATTTGACCATCTTCCACTTCATGTTCCTTTTGTCACGAATCTTCAATTGATTTTCTTCTTTCATGATTAAATTTTATCGGGTGAGTTTCAGTCATTTTGTTATGAGTAGTTGCTAATCTGAGTTTCTTGGTGACTATCCACTCTTAATCTTGTTTTTCATTTCTTTTATGTCTACTTTTCAGCTCATTCATTCACCTCAACATTCCCATCACTTGAGTTATGTTTTACTTTTGTTAATGCTTAATGCTCTACATTTACTAGCATGACAATTGCTGTTTTCATAGTTTTTTCGACATTGATTGTTGTGAAACTATAGGAATGAGAGAGACATTAAGCATAAACCATTTATTGTATAATAGCGATCAATTTTACCATCAGTTCTTGTTTTAAGAATCTACAACCACTAACAATTGATTTGCCAACTGGAAGAGGAATCAACTCCCAACTACCACTACTTTGAAGGGCACCTATATCATTAATCATATCTTGTTGCCACAATACTTCACTTGGAGACTCATGAATAGGAATAGAAGATAATGAGAACAAATAAGTAAATGTATGGTGGAAAGTTGATGATAACTAAGTTTGTATAGTGGGAAGAAAGGCTATGGGTAGATCGTGTGCTTTTTCTAATAGGAATAGCCCATTCATTTTCAGAGGAGACCGGACCCAGTATGGGAGATAGTGTTGAGGAAGGATCAGACATGACCTCCACTATATCATTATCCATCGAAGATTGTTTGGTTCCGTAGTGAGATTTCAATACGTCGTAAACAATGTTGATACACATGAAGAGGTGTCGGGGAAGCATCTCGAGGTATTCTTTGGTGGTGATGAAGGAAGATCGATATTGTGGGAAAGTAATTACATATGTCATAAGTAGAAGGAACATTTGTATAGTATAGAACATACTCAAAGAAAGAGATGTTGATAGACACTAAATATCGGTTAAGATAAGGAGAGAAACATGAATACCTTTTTTTGAGAATGATGATGTCATATAAAGGCACATTTGAACACAACCAATTAAGAATTTTATCTTGACTAGGTGTGAGGTTATGTACCAAAAACATGTGGAGGAAAACTACATGGATAGGAATGAGGAAAAAGGATGGTGAAATACTTGATCATTAAGGAAAGATGATTTTCGGTTAATGAGATAATATGCAGTAATAGACAACATCCCACCAAAAACAGTGAGGAAGATGACTATGAAGTATTCGAGTAGTTTCAATAAGATGTTTGTTTTGTGTTGTGTTTGACTACATTTTGTTGAATAGTATGAGAAGACAAAATTTGATTAATAATACCATTAGATGCCATGAACAACTGAAATTGGTGAGATGGATAATCACGGACATTGTCACTACGAAGGATATACCAAATTGAGTTTTGATTTCATTAAAAAAAATTGAATCGTAGAAATACTTTGATCGATTCTCCATTAACCAAATCCAAGTACATATAGAGTAATTATCAATAAAGGTAAACATATTTAAAATCAGAAGGAGTAACCGTACGGGAATGACTCCAGATATCGAAGTGAACTAAAAAAAGGAAGTGATGAAACTTGTTTATTATGACTATAATGAAAATATTGTCGAATATGTTTTTCTAACTACATCACACATACTTTAAACTAGTCAAATGAACTTGACACCATCTTCTGCACTTTTGTCCACCCGAGATATCATAATTGTGCTTCATCAGAGATACCGTCAATGCACATACTGATGGTGATGGAGAGAACAAGTGAAGGCCATGTGACTCACATTTAATGTTAATTATACTGCCTATATGTGATCCTGCATCGTACATTATTTTAGTAAAGGTAAAGGTCATGAGATTGGATCAATCGAGTGACAGTAATTAGTGGAGTAGTTAGGGGCATAAAGAACGAGAGTCACCAAGAAGGAATGTGAGGGGTTGGGTACAACCAACACTGTAAGTTTGTGTTTGTGAAATCATTGTCATCAACAATTATAAATGGCAAAAATACGGTAGAAGTAAAGGGGGAGAAAAGAGAGTGGTTACTGGATATATGATCGGTTGTACCAAAGTCAAAGACTGAAGGTCCAAGAAAAGGAGATTGAGAATAGGTATGAGTGAGGTGTGAATAATGGATTTAATAACATTACATAATTGAGCATTAATCTTTATTCATTTTTCCTGTTATTCTGTTGGAACGGATTCAATATTGTAGCGAGATAAGATTCGTAATCCAACCCACTTAACCATAATATGATTTTGTGGAGGCCCAAGTTGAATAGTTAAACCTGTTCATCTTCTCAATACTAACATTAAGATTAGAAAAAATGGGAGGATTTGTTCTGGATGTTGATGAGGGCGCCTGGAAGACATTGTTTCGTTGGAGTATGGAAAAAGATACTAAAATAACCTAAGAAGAGAGAAAAGTAGATCAGACCACTAAACGAACTTTGATGGAGCAGCCACCATGTGTTTAGTGTGCATGGAGGAGCGACTTGGGCAGAAGGCCACAGGTGTTGTCACACGTGCCATCACGCTTCAGTTGGAATTGCGGTGGAACAGGAGACAAGATGCCTGTGTTTGGTGGATCGTTGGATAGAGGCATGACGCGATCCCGACCCTGTGTCCGTTGGAGCAAATGGTGGTCGCGTGAAACTTGTTGGAAAACTCGCTGACACCTGAAGAAAGGTTTGCAAAATACAAAATAATTCTCCAGACAATAGGTCCACTGAACCAACGCGATTTTTGAACCTAGCTCTAGATACTTTGTTAAATTATATAGGAAAGACATGGAGCTAAAACTGTGAGTTTATGAGACAACATGAATTACTTTGTAGTGAAAAAACGAAATCTATATAATAAATAAAAATGATTTAGTATTCTCTAACGATAAAGATATAATCAGATGAAATAAAAGTATTCCTCATAATATATATATATCTATAATCCATATTATATTTTTTTATTAGATAGATCTGCTACATATTTCTATAACTATAATTATAACAATTGTGATTATGATATCTCTTTCAATTCTCTTCCGGTTCAGGATTTAAAATTTATGTTCTGGTAATGTATTGAAAATTTTCATGTGATCTTGAGTTGTTACTACTTGGAACAGTTCTTGACGCGCACAGTCTGGTGGGCAATACCAGTCATTTGGCTGCCAGTTGTTTGCTACTTTGTGTATAGCTCAGTACTAATGGGTCTCAGTTGTCCTCATTTGGCTCTAATGGTGGTTGCTGGCATTTTTGTTTGGACATTCCTTGAATACTCATTGCACCGTTTTCTTTTTCACATCAAAACAAAGACCTACTGGTTAGATCACTTTCTTTGCCTTTCCTTTCCTTAGTGTGAAATAACATTTTAATTTTTGCTTGTAATTGTGTTTAACTATATCTATTTTGATTTTTTTTTGTTAGAATAACACTAAAAGTTTATTTGCTTTTTATTTTGGGGGTATGGAATGCTGCTTTAGGGGAAATACCTTGCATTATCTACTCCATGGCTGCCACCATAAGCACCCCATGGATGGCTTGAGACTCGTTTTCCCCCCTGCTGCAACTGCTATATTATTGATGCCGGTATCTCTTCTCTGACATACTATTTAAATCATTTTCCCATACTTATTTGGTTGGAAGGGAATTGTGGGATTTAAATTTTCAGCCAAAGTTTTACATTTTGTCATGCGTGCTTCCCATAATTGAAAAGACCAAAAGAGTACCTTTCATATTTTTTCTTGTTTCCCATGCTATCTAAATCTCTCTTTTAAGTAGTTAAGTGTGACATTGATTTTTTCTTGTATAAACTGGTCAAATACTATTGATGAATTAGTTGTAGACAACTGTATATCTCTATATATTGTTACTGTTACGCTATATGTCATATTGAATGTAATAGTTTTGATGGAAAATCACCTATAAGACAAACATTAGATTAAGTGAAACTGTTTCAGGTATGAGAGGGAAATACAAGAGATGTTGATTGGATTTTCGTTATGTTTGAATATATCTTTTAATAGTGCAGCGACGTTTATAACTTTATTTTATGATAGTAATTTCAGATATGTCAATATTCAATGTTGCTAAACATATTTTCTGCCCATATGGTTCAAGGTTTCATGAAGTGATGTTATTGTTTTTGTATGCTGTGTCCAGTTCTGGAACGTAGTGAAGCTCATGGCAACCCCTTCAACAGCGCCTGCTTTATTTGGTGGCGGTTTATTGGGTTATGTAATGTATGATTGCACCCATTATTACTTGCACCATGGTCAGCCAAAGACTGAAGTACCCCGAAATCTCAAGGTTAAAAGATGACGATTGCTTCAAGATGCATTGCTTTGATATAATCATCTTGTTTTTTCAAGTTAAATAAACATTTTTTTTGTTTTTTCTGCAGAAATATCACTTGAATCATCACTTTCGGATCCAGGATAAAGGCTTTGGAATCACTTCATCACTATGGGATAAAGTTTTTGGAACACTTCCTCCGTCAAAAATGGATGTCAAAAGTATGTAAATTACTGTCAAGGATAGCATATATTCGTTAAATAATAGCAAATTCCGGAAATCTTGCTTTTATTTATCTTAATTTATTTGACCCCACAATCATTGATGTTTTTTGGGTGTATCGTTTGTCAATTTTGTGGTGTCAGTTCTAGAAGTAAACATTTTGTATAAATTGATTTCTTGTATCAGATTGATTTATGATGGAAAGTTCCTTTCTGCTGTAGATATCTATTGCCATAGTGTTAGCTTTGAGATTTAAGCCCTAAGGTTGACTATTAGTGTTTTATACCATGAAAGTATTACAGATTGTATAATTTCATATTCACAAACAAAATAAAAAAAATACACAACAAAATAGTGCAAAACAAAGAACTTATCTCAACCTTCACCAACATCAACAACCTCAATAAACCAACATCACTACAAAAGAAACAAGCCACGCATATAACAAAAACCTTAACATTTATGGAATTATAAAAATATATGGAGTTGGGAGAAACATTGGAGGTGCAGGGAGAAGCCGCCTACATTTCATGCTATCGTGATGTTGATGGAAGCCCAATCATGCCAATGGGCCTACACCTCTTTCTAATCACTTTTAAAGCTTTACGCACATATTTCATATATAAACACTTCAAATGAGTTGAGTCTGCACAATATAACACTTTTTTAGATTTTGTAATAATAGTAAATAAAATACATCTAACTTTTCCATGAAAATAAACACATATTTTGGACTCATCATAAACAAATTTCTTTCCCTTATATTCATGATCAACCTCTTTTATTTATTTATTTATTTATTTATTATCTTCTAAAATAGTTTGAAGTTTTCTTGATTCTTCAACACATAGAGTAACAATTCATCTCTTAAACTTTTTGTAACTTTATTTGATTATTTCTTAGGAAAAATATTATTCTTCTTTTGAAAGCTTTTCTTTCTCTTTAAAGAATTATTTTCTTTAATAATATTTTGTTTAAACCTTTATATGCCTTTGAAAGCATGAAAGAGTTTTGAAAGAAGTTATTCATAAACTTTTTGTACGAAAGAAAATCATTAAAATATTTCTTTTTGTTCTGAAAAACTTTGATTTAACATACTAAAGTTAACATATAACTTGTTTGCTTTCTTTTTTTCTCACTGAAGAAGCATCTCTATATGGTCTCATGTTGATATGATTTTTTTTAGTTCTTCTTTTTGTTCTTATTTAACTTTGAGAATTTAAGTGGTATCACATCATGCTCTCTTTTAATATATATAAAATATATCTAGTAATCCTTTAAACTTTCGTCTCATTTTGTTCATTTAAGCATTGTCCACCTTTAAAAGTTTGGATAAAGATTCTTTGCTAGTTTTTATATTTCTTCTTTACTTTTTTATGAAGTTTTATCTTGAAAGATTTTATAATGTCCAATAACTAGAGAAATAGTTTTTAATATTTATAATTTCCTTGCTTAACATTTTAGGTAGACTTTGTCCCTGTAATGAATTAAAGAGGTCTCATAATTTCTTTTATACTGTGTATATGCTTATTTTAGCATTCTTGTTGTTGTTATACAAAAAATGCAAGTTGAAACATTACTAGCTTTCATATTGTAAACGTTAACCAAATGTAAAATTTATAAATAACATTAAAAAATTATAAGTAAAATACAATTTTTGAGAGTTTATAAACATATTGTACTCTTAAGGATATGATTACTCTGATATAATCTAGATTGATTATGCGTGACTAAATATAACCCAGAATCGAGTAAGAAATCTTGCCTTTGAAACTTTTTTTTTCTTCTTTTTATCCCTTAATTTATAGAGTAATATTGCAGTTATTTTGAGTAGAGTGGATTTTGGATTCTTAGAAGTTACAGGACTCTTGCTAGTGAGACGGCACTTGTTACTTGCAATATTGTCAGACGCACAACTACATAGATGGCAATGATTAAGCACTTGAACAGTGTTTTACAACATTAGAATGACCAAAAACACAACAAAATCCAAATGTATCCTTTATTCATCTAAATTAGCTAATGAACCACATAACAAATATATAGAAACCAGTCCAATGACTCCCTCCACCAAGACAGTGCCTCATTCCCAGGTCTTGCTTTTTTTGTCTTTTAACTTCATACTTGAAACTGGAAGTGGTGGAATACTCTGCTCATGCCGGAACACATCATCAGGATCCACTTTGGTCTTTATTTTTACCAACCTGTTGAAATTATCCTTGAAATACATATTGCCCCAAGAAGTTGCCTGTATGTAACTTGTGTAGTTCTTCTTGTTCATTCCCAAATCAAGATCTCTGTAGTTCACATATGCCTCCCTTGGGAACTTAGACACATAAGGAGTCATGTAGTTGTAAAGCTTCCTAATCCAGTCTATATGCTTTGTGGCATTCTTATCCCCATCTTGCCAAAGAGATAAGTACTGGATTTTGTAAAGTGTTCCATTCCTGTGAGGAAAGGGAATGTCAGACTCTGAAAATTTGCTCATCATTCCACCATATGGGTTCCAAATCATCAAGGGACTGTCTTCTTCCAGCAATCTTTGCCAGAGTCCCTGAAGCCCGGTTTCTGGTATTGGTTCTCTCACAAAATCTGACTTGGCTTTGAAGTAGTTCTTGAATGTTGACTTACCTTGAAGCAAAACTTCAGGGGGAGTGTCGTTAGGATAACCAGCAATATAGAGCACAGACTTGATCCAACTAGTTTCAAGGCAATCTTTTCTTGTCAAACCCAATTCAGGAAAGTTTTCCTTCATCACTTGGAGGAGTCTGTCTGCCCCACCAAGGAATTGAGCATTGTAAGATGTTGTGATGGTTCTCTCAGTTTTGTTCCCAACAGTTGCTGGTTGAATGATGACTCTGATGAAGAGATCCTCATCAATATAGGGTGCCACTTCCTGCCATCTATGAACAATCTTTGTTGCATCTTGCTCTAGGCTCCTTGTAACTGTAAAAACTGTCACATTTTCTGGCACAGGAACCAGCTTTATCTTCCACCAGAGAAGGATGCCAAAGCTTGCTCCTCCACCTCCTCTAATTGCCCAAAATAGGTCTTCCCCCATGGCTTCCCTATCAAGGATTTGGCCATTTGCATCAACTAGTTTTGCATCTAGGACATTATCAGCTCCAAGACCATACTTTCTCATCATGGATCCATATGCACCTCCCGTGATGTGCCCTCCAACACCTAGACTTGTGCAAAGGCCTGCAGGGAAACCATGAACTGAACTTTTCTCATATATTCTGTAATAGACTTCTCCAATAGTGGCACCAGCTTGAATCCAAGCACTGTTGTCTTTTATATCAACATTTATGGCACGAAGCTTGGACAAATCAACAATTATGAAAGGGGCCTCAACTTCGGAAACATACGAGAGTCCTTCATAGTCATGGCCACCACTACGAATTCTGAGATGAATACCAAGTTTCTTTGAGCAAGTCACTGCCACTTGGACATGTGAATCAGTCAAGGGTGTGAATATAAGCTCTGGTTTTGGCGCTGAAGGCACCAAATACCTTAGGTTCTGTGCAGAGGATTCGAGGATGTTGGTAAATGAAGCATTTTTTGGAGTGTAAATTGAGGCATAAAATGGAGCTGCTTTGTCTGAATAGAAGCTGAGACATTGGGCAAAGTTTTCATCAAGTGAAGCAGAAGCTGCTAATGAAACTGATAATAGGAGGACTAAAATTGCCAAGTGTGAGCTTGGTGACAACATGGTTTTGTGTTCTTCTGAGGTTTGTGTTTTTGTGCTTAAGGAGGCTATCATAAATGTTATATTTATACGACCATAATGAACTACGGTCACAAATGTGTTATACTATAGTTTACGTATAATTGAGCTAAGAAAAACGTCACAATGCAGATGAAGAGTGTTGGCATTATCTTGTAATTAATGTTCTATTCTTAATCATGACAGTGTGGAACATGAGCTTTCTGATATATCTTTGATTGCAAGAACATCGACCACTTTCACATTTAACATAATCCGAAAGGACTTCCCTATGCTTCATAGTTGCTAAAAAGAATGGTATAAGCAAAGCAACAGTCTTCAATGGCCCCACTACTTTCGAAATATTTTTTAATAACTAGAGATAAGTTTGTCTGCATTCTTGCAGCATTTTGTGATCATGCAACAACTAAAGAAAATTCTGCATAATTTTTTAATAAGATTCTGCATATTTCATAATACTCAATTCATTTCATGGCTCGTATCAAATTCACATTTTACTTACTCAGTGCTACACGCAAAGTATAATGGCACACTAAAGTTTTGTAACATGTTTTTGCCAAGCATAGATAAGGCAAGCAGAAGAAATTTCCTTTGTCAAAAGGGGTTGTGTAGAATTCTAGTTTTCAAATTAAAGAGTAATCTTTGTAATTATGTATAAACTTTCAGGGGTGAGCGTAATTTATAATTTTGGGGGTATAAGAATATTTTTGGGTTGATTAAATATTTTGATATTAAAAGTAGTTTTTGTATTTTGATAATGAGGTAAGAAAAAGAAGAAATGAAAGCTTAAAGAAAGAGGAAGTGAGGAAAATGAAAGAAAGTGAGAGGTTCATCTTCCTTTACGATTGGGGATAGATAGCATGCGCAACACACTAATTCTGCATAACATATTCTCAATTTGATGAAAAGCGTAACATTAATATTTTATATTTTTGCTAATGCTTCTCAAAATAAAATAAAAATTTTGTGGGTTTCATATCATACCTAATCATATCATACTTAATATTTAAAAGTTTATTTGGTGGGCGGGTTAATATAGTAACCCGCAAATCCTAATCAGCATCCTGTTAAAACCATCACAATACCAGATATTCTCACTGTTTGAATATACACCCAAATCAAAAAATTAATTTTGTTTTTCCTCAATGTGTTTTCTTTATCTATAGTTTTTTTCAAAAAAATATTTGAACTTCACTACTCTGATAACTGCATTTTTATTAAAAGGATTAAATATATTTTTCGCTTATAACTTTAAACTGATTTTTTTATAGTATAAATTTTAAATTTTTAAATATTATTATAATAAAAAAAATTATTAAAATAATTACCTATTAATGTTTTTCTAAATAATATTAAATGTGAATTATACTATAGTATTATAAATTATAACATTTATATTAAATATTAGATGATAAGTTAATATGAAATATTTTAACATTGTTCACACTGAAAATTTGTTTGTCACATTTTTTTTTTTACTGACAAATATTTATTTTAATAGTTTTTTTATTATAAATACCTAAGATCTGAAGTTTGGACTAAGAATGAAAATAAATTATGCACAAAAGTATAAAGACGAAAAATATATTTAACCATTTATTAGAAGGTGTTTGTTTCAAATAACTCATCTTGATACAATGTATTTAGCATTTCCGAAAAACTCTTAAGAGATATAAAAGAAAAATGTCTTTTCCATTTTACAATGAACACTATAAGAAAATTATGAAATAAAAACCAATTTTAGAGACAAAAAATAATTAGTTGTTATTGCGACTAAACTAGAAATCATTTTAGAGACTAAAAAGAATTTTGGTTTTTAAATTAATTTTTATTATTGTTAAGTAGTTTCTAAATTAATATCTAATTAGCTACCAATGTTTTAATTAAAAATTATTTAAATTTTAAATTTGATTGTTGAATAAATTATACTAATCGTCTTTAGAGTTTTGTGAACTTACACATGCACTTTTACTTTTGGTGTTATATACACATTCATATTATTATGTCCATGAACATTTGGAACTTCATGTACCATTTAAAAAATATTGTTAAATTTTTTATATTGATTCAAAATAAAAATATTTTAATTTTAATTGAATTAGATTTAAAATTCACTTAAAATTTATTCTAATAAATTATAATTTATTGAACTTATCAAATTATTTAATATTCTCATAAATATACATATACAGTCTCATATACAAATTTATTTTATCTCTAAAATTTGAGCATGTGAACATTATATTCAAGTCAATATGAATATCATATAAAAAAGAACTATATTCTGGCAAATGGAGCACGAAGGGATTTTGAATTATGAGTGGATGATAACGTGACACTGAATTGAGTAGTGGATTATGTTCTAATAGGAACACACCAACTCTCTCAAGTGCGACTATATACCATGCATAAGAAATGTACAGTTTGATAGGAACTTCCAATTAATTGGAAGAATGTGAACACCACTTGGTCTACATCATAGGATCTAATTTCATATTATAAATGCTACAAAAATATTTGAAACTTTCTTAGGTAAGTTTCATTCTTTTTATTTTTATAAAAATTATTAGTGAGAAGGACAAATATGAGTTGTGAATAAAAATGGAGTCTAGAATTTAAAAGATTTGAATATAAGATAAATTCGTGAACATTGAGATAATTTAATATGTTTCTTTTTAAATATTTATAATTAGTTAATATTTAATATTAAATTTTAATCTTTTAAATTCAATAACTAAATTACATTATATCTTCCCTTTCCCATTATATTTTTTATAATTAGGTTTAATTACCTTTTTCGTCCCTATATTTATAGCCAATAATCAATTTGGTACAGTGGTTTTTAAAAAATTCAATTTGGTCCCTAAGTTTTTTAAAATGTATTCAAAATGGTCCTTTTTGTTAAATATCACCGAACGACATTAAGTGGTGCTTATGTGGCAGACACGTGTAAGTTACGTGGATAGTGCTTACATTACTTTAGTGAATACTGAATTAGGGTTTAGGTTATTCAAATTGGGGATTTCGAATTTCTGATTTAGGGTTTCTAATACGAGGATTGCT
>Ga0123342_1006318_pt1 | contig 16516 bp, 10 predicted proteins | sample Turbeawhitnodule_FD_89960 | JGI IMG/M metagenome (GOLD analysis project Ga0123342, IMG submission 89960) | Root nodule microbial communities of legume samples collected from Mexico - Turtle bean Mexico white nodule | ecosystem: Host-associated > Plants > Roots > Nodule | place: Mexico: Nepantla... | reverse complement strand
TCCCCAATTTGAATAACCTAAACCCTAATTCAGTATTCACCAAAGTAATGTAAGCACAATCCACGTAACTTACACGTGTCTGCCACATAAGCACCACTTAACGCCGTTTGGTGATATTTAACATAAAGGACCATTTTGAATACATTTTAAAAAACTTAGGAACGAAATTGAATTTTTTAAAAACCATTATACCAAATTGACTATTGGTTATAAATATAGAGATGAAAAAGGTAATTAAACTAATTATAAAATAAAATTTTGATTCAATTATATTATATTTATTAATTATTTTTATATTTAGTTGATGTGTGATTCCAAAACTATTTAGAAACTTAATTGATAGTGAATGTAAAAGAAAGTCACAGTTATAATCCTATAAAATAAAATATTTATTATAATTTGTGAAACATGGCGTCTTGAAACCTGATCCTGGGAGGCAGGAATGGGCATATCACCATGTCTTAAGCCGCAAGATGAAATTCAACGGTGCATTGCACATGCCACAACCGCGTGGGATGGACAATAATTTCTTTTTTTCTTACTCAAATTTTAGCATATATTATTAAGAAATGAATTATTGAGTGAATTGGAAAATTAATTTGAATATTATATATATATATATATTAATTATTATGGTTGACGTTGACGTGATCTGATAATCATATTTTAATGTGATTATTTTAATATGATTATGTCTATATCTTATTATGTTAATTACTTTGATTTTTGATTGATGTTTTGTAAAGTTCTTTTGTATTCTTAATTTAATTCAGTGTTAAAGAAGTTTGATCTGAAATTTTTTATATAAAAATTAAAATATTTATAAAATATCTCATTTTATTTATTCTCGTTGATAAAAAAAAAAAAACAGCTAAATATTCTGTCTGAGGCACTTTTTTTTCTTCCCACACTCAATTAACTTTGGTTTGAAGCTAAAAGCAGTGTGAAAACATTACATGAAGCAGAGGCAAAATAAAGGTATGAATTAAAAAGTAGAAACCGCATATTCCCTTCTTTGTTCATCTATAAATATGCTGCAGCATTCCACAACAAGAACAGAAGCATGAATCACCAAATTTCTGATATGGAGATGGAAGGAAGATTGAGGAAGAAGCAGTTGCAGGGATCATCAGAAGAGGGATCAGAGAAGAAGGTGACAGAGGGGAGAGAGAGAACAGAGAAGGCTGTTGAAGACATCAATGCCAGTGCTGATGCATTCATCAAGAACTTCAGGAACCAGCTCCTCATTCAGAGGCTCCAATCCATAGAGAATTACCACCAAATGCTTAATAGGGGTCTCTAAGTCTAATCATATCCTTAATTAATTTCCTTTCTCTTCATTTCTTGTTTCTTTTGTTGGAGAACCATGCATGGTTTGGACAAATAAAAGTATACAATCCCTATCAGTATTAACCAATGTATGATTCCTTTGGCAACCATGGTGAAAGTTAAAGTAATATTATTTTAAACTTTTTTTTAATCTCATGCCGATTAGAGATACGATCAATTCATAGTATTAAGAAGTATTAAGAAGTAGATTTTACGCAAAACTCAACCTCATAAAACTGGTTTATAAAGTAAGGTTTGCACCCACCTATATATTATATGTGGGATCTCCAACACATTCCTCATGTCGAGGTTACACTTATACGTGAGACTATATATTATAGGTGGTTCGATAACGATCCGATATCGTGTAGCCTGGTAAGTCAAACAAAAACAGAATAGACTCAAAATGACTCCAATACCATATTAAGAAGTAAACTTTAAGTCTAACTAAACCTCATAAAAACGATTTATAAGATAAGATTTGCACCCACTTATATACTATATGTGGAATCTCCAACCCATGATATATAAATAAGTGCGAATCTCATCTTATAAAAATATTTTATAAAATTAAGTTAGATTTGAAGTTTATTTCTAATATGATATTAAATTTCAATTTTACTTGAATTAAACTTAAAAAATCATTTTTAATAGTATTAAAATCCACTTTTTAATAGTAGATGACAACGTTTTTATATTCACATCTCATAAGGTAAAGCTAAGCCTATATCATTGATATGTTAGTTCTATAAAATGATGTTTCAATAGCTTCTTTATGATGGGTTTATGTTGGGATTTCACATGATTTTTTTTATATATAAAACATAATTATTTTTCTGCACTTTTTTTTATCTCCCACTTTTTTATGGTCATCATACTATTTATGAGTATGCAGGTTAAGTTTTATGACTTCATTTTTTATAAAATTCATAACTGAAATTTAACAATCCCAAAACTAATGAGGGAAAAGTGATTTGGTTGTTAGGTCATTGATTTTAGGCATATGTATGACAATTTTTATTGGATGATAATGCATAAAGTTTTTACACTTTAACTGTATACTAATATAAAAAGTTATGCATTATCAACTAATTAAAAATCACTATAAATATTATTTTTAAGATAATTATTACAAAATTAAGTCAACAAAGTTACTTCACAAAAAAAAGTCTAAAAATGAAATTTTAATTTATAAGTCACACCAACAAGTTCTAACACTCATTCACATATATAGAACACAAGTCCAAGAAGAAAGATAACATGTCTACATGAAATAACATGTCTACATGAAGGCTAATTCCCCTCTAATAAAATCAATTGTGATATGCACCTAATATCTGTACCGAAAATGTTTATTTTACTCTTAAATTTTCAAATATTTATATTCACAACACAAATTAGATGTGTATTCTGGATATGATCTTCCGAAACATAGGAATGTCTTTTAAACACTAAGATCCAAAAAAAAATACAAAATCTAAAAAGACGATAAAGATAATTTGGATTTTAAAAAAAAAATATGAATGCAGATCATACACTACAAGAAAATCATGAAATAGAAACCAATTTTTAGAGACCAAAATAATTAGTTACAATAGGAACTAAAATAGATACCATTTTAGAAACTAAAAAAAAAATTGGTTTATAAATTAGTTTCTATTATTTTCTATTATTGTTAAATAGTTTCTAAATTGGTATCTAATTAACAACTAAGGTTTTAGATACCAATTATTTAGTTTCTAAATTTGGTCTATAAAACCTTGGTTGCTAATTAGATACCAATTTAGAAACTATTTAACAATAATAGAAAATAGTAGAAACTAATTTAGAAACCAAATTTCTTTTTAGTGTCTAAAATGGTCTCTAATTTAGTTACTATTGCAACTAATTATTTTGGTTTCTAGAAATTGGTTTCTATTTCATGATTTTCTTGTAGTGATAATTCATATAGAAAAAATTAGTCTTACATTAAAACGGAGTCAACCTAAAACTAAGTCTAAAACTATATATGGGTTTTAAAATATTTTAAAAAACCAAAGTTTTAATTAAAATACATTGTATATTATTTATTTAATTCAAGATTAAAAGTATGCGACAAAAAAAATTAATGAATATCTATCTAAAAAAAGGAAAAATAAGACAAATCAAAATGAATTATTGTTTGTAGTAATTACTTTCAACGTCATATATCTATACGAATTTTTAATTGGTTGATAATATAATTTATTTAGTATGAAAGTTATCTCAAATTAGAATTTTATCCTTTGATTTCCCCTTCACCCCTTTTATCATAAAACGGAATAAATATATTATTTAACAAATGAGCATACAAAAGTAGTGTGAATTAATCAGGAATTATTTTATGATACATTTAATAATAATAGATTCAATTGTTTCTTTCAATTTTTTTTTTATTATTCTTTCATTTTATGTGAAGGATCGTATTCAAAATGTTCAAATATTTTTTATTGAAATGTATGACAGTTTTTTTATTATTGAAATATTAACTAGAAGTCAGTAACCATCACTATTTTCTAACCTAACTTTTTGAACCCTTCACATGCAACTTTTATTTCATGAAGACAACCTTTTTGTAACTTACTTTTGTGTCAAATTATGTTTGCAGTTCATCAAAATTGATTCTCTCGCGTCATTCAAAGTTTAATTCTTTTATCCTATTATTTATTTTATGATAATTATATTAAAATTTCTACTAGGTTGATTTTTAAAATTTGGAAAAACTAATTATAGACGCCAAAACATAAATGGAAATGTAGTATGAAAATAATATTAACTAAACTTAGATTTTATAATAAAGTTTGATGTGAATGGAAGAAATAATTGAAGCATTTTATAATTTGTGGCATAAAAAATGGTGACGAAACAAAATTGGCATATCCAATTCAGCTTTTGTGTTTCATTGCTGGTGCTGACTCACCATGTCTACAGTCAGTAACTCTCATCCTTATTGCATCTCAATTTCAATTTCTCATCTTACTCTTTGCACTTTCTTAATCAATCCCTTTACCTATATTCTTGAACGACTTTGAAATCAAAACAACGATTATTTTTTTCTTTGATCGATAGGTCTTCCACTACTTCCTTCCTTCTCAGAAGAGATTAATAACTCTCTTTTTATATGTTTCTCCTTCTCGTACTTCGTAAATTTCAAGCTCGAATGATACTTACAAAGGTACTCCGACATTCAAGTGAGATTTTGGTGTTTGGTGTAATTAATGCGAGACAATGACGTACCTTATTTTCAAAATCTGTGACTATTTATATGATTATCATGGACCATCTGTTATTGAGCCGAATTGGAATTTTGGATCATAATTAAGAGTATAATATCTAATGCTTGATTACTATTTAGTTTTGTTAAAATCTTCTGGTAAACTTAATGATTTTGTTTATGTCGATCGAATATGATCGAATGGCGGGACTCTCACCTATCGTCCGGCCCCGACCGGTATACTATGCAATTCATTTTGATGATAAATATTTTTTTAATTTCTTTCACTGTCAAATTTATTTTCATTTCTAAGCTAAACTTTAGGTATTTGTAATAAGAAAATTACTAAAACTGTTATTGTCAGTTTTTTTTTCATAATAATTGAATTTCAATGTGGAATAAGATGTGGTAATATTACAATACAAGCTAAAATTTCATTTCTTACACAGAAAAAAATTGTAAGAAATCATTCCAAAATAATTTTCTTACTATAAATACTAAAATTTTGACAAAAAATAATTTGACCTTATAACCTTTATTTTATGTGTTTCTATGTTATAACTTCTTACCCAAAATTATTAATACGAGGATTTCAAGTTTGGATTATTTAATCAAATTTTACAATTTATTTTCCCACTTCAACGTAAAATTATAGATTCATGAATACAGGTAATTAAATAAGAAATAAAATCAACCAATTTTTTTTATATATTTTTAATAAACTCTAATATGTAATAAAAGTATATATCACTATCATTTCTCACTCTAGCTAGATTGGTGAGTTTGTTGATTCACAAATTTTACCTACTCTTGTAGATGGTTGCTTCATTCTATACACATGATTGGTTATTGATTTTAAGTTTTTTAGAAAAGTGTATGTAATGTAAATAAGTAAGACTTTTTATATTGTCAAGATTTATTTTAAGTTTGTAATCTATAATTATTATTTTTTAGATTATTGAATAATTAATTTAATATACGAGTGAATAGACTTTTTATTACATAAAAAAGTAATATATTAGGGGAGATATACACTAAAATAACCAAATATGTATATATAAAGGTAATAATTTGAAATTCAAAATATATAATAAAAAACATTTAATCTGAAATAAATAAGAGAACCCATATAATTTATATCCTAACAGTAATCAGGTTTAGGGTTTATATGGTAACACTAATTAATCATGTTTTTGGTATTTATGAAATTGAAAGAGTCATTTAATATAAAAATGTTAACATCATTTTAATATAACTTTAAAGTGGTTATTATGAAACTTAATACATTTGCCATTCAGTTGATTAATAAAGTTAATGTGTAAAAAAAATCAGAAGTTCGAGAATTATTAATTCAAATTAATATGTACGACATGCATGCTTCACGACTTCATCAAATGTTCATTGACATTAAAATGAATCAAACCTAAAAATCTGTTAAAAATTTCTTTACGTGCTTAATTGGTTAACCACGCCCTTCTCTCGAATTTCCTGTTATATCTATAGCTTTGTTTATGTTTTGAACAAATGTTTCTATACTCTTTAAATAATTTTCAGATTTAATATCTTTTGTACTGGTTATGTTCGTACGATACTTGGATGTCTGGTATCCGGTTAAAACCGACCATCACAACTAAAATCATCATACCCTAACAGAAGATTAACAAAACTAATTAGAGATCAAACATCAAGTAATACATTCTTAATCACGTTTCAAATCCTTAATTTGACCTAATAACAAATAATCTATAATAATCATATAATATATGGACAAATTTCAAGAACTAAGGTACGTCATCATTCAGTCCTAATATTATCGAGTATCGAACACCAAAATCTAATTTGAACGTCAAAGTGTCTTTTACAAGTATCATTTGAATTTAAAATTCACGAAAAGAAGACGTAAAGAAGCACGAGAAAGTCGAAAAGATAGTTTAAGTAGAAGAGAAGAAAAATAGACCGATCGCTAAGGAAATTAATCATTCTCTTAGTTTCAACCTGTTCGAGAACATCTTTAATTCTAAACTTCAATTAAAAGAAATTAAAAAAGCACTACATAAATTTAAAGTTTTAAAGAACAAATATTTCGTCCAATAATTCAGAACTTTTAAAAGCTTCATTATAATTTCCACGAGTTATAATTGATAGGAAAAACTGAAAATATTCATATAAGATCAAACTCATAATTTAATACTCTTCTTCTTTATACATTCAAGAACAGTTTGTATAGGGAGCTTCAAAACAAGAACAAAATTGAGAAAAGAAACAAGAAATAAGAACACTATAACAGCATGATGAAGAAGGAGGAGTTGATATCCATGGATGCATGTCTGACTTAAACAATAGCATTTTGAATTTTGGTCGAGTCCTGTTTCACAATCTGGTGTATCTGTCTGTGTTGAAGCATCTGAAGGTTCACTCGAGAGCATGACCTAACCATGTCACCTCCCAAAGGAATCACCGGAAGGCTATCACAGTTGCATATCTCGATCATGAACCCATCTGGGTCATGGAAAAACAACTGATCCACTTTGATCCCACCTTCTTCCACCGTTGCACGCACGTATTCCATCTCCATTTCCTCAAGCTTCTTCTCCACTGCCACCATGCTTTCACACTGTTTTCATTCATCAACCAACACCCACAAAAACCTTGTTAGTTTCCTTTCATTCAGTCAATTTGTCAAACACACACCTATCATGAACAAATCAAAAAGCTGAATCAAGTAAACACCACAATCTTGCCTGGAATGATATGTGATTATCCTTTGGATTGATTTCTTTCTTTCTTGGAATCACGTTCGGCTCCTCTAATTGAAGCAAGTGAATCCCAATTCCATATCCAAATAGCCTGCACAATGATTACAAAATTTAGTCCACCCACAAGAAAATTTGAAATTTTTTGGACTGAAACAAGTTGTTTTGTTGGGGTGATGAGAGTTTTCTACAAGCTCGTTCTCTGATAAACACGCAAACACACAATTTTCACACACAATTTTCACCGAGATACCCTTAGAGTTCATTTTTGGTAGGAAGAAATTGAATTACCATGCGCCGTCAAAATCAAATGATCCTGGCCTTCTGATGGGGAAGAAGCCGAGAACGTTCTGATAGAAGTTAATGGATTTTACGACGGAGGTGCAGACGAGGGAGATGTGGTTGACGGACTTTAGGTGCAGAGGGTTTTCTACGATTTCTTTCATTTTCTGAAGCAACAAAGCAAAGAGTTGAAAATGCAAAACCAGAGAGAGAGAAGAAGAAGATAGAAAAGGAAGGAGCAGAAGAAAAAAAGAGAGGAAGTGCACCTACCAAGGCGAAATGGCTGGGAACTATATATAGAAGGCAAGTCGCCATGAGTCCCACATCGATGGATATTTTTTTTTGACACCTCGTTTCCACGTTAGCCAATCACCGCTCAAATCCACGCCCCCATCAAATCCAATTAGAAAAACGTTAAATGCAATTCCATGAACAGTGTAATAGTATTGTCATTTTTCTTATATTTTATTTATTAAAGTTTTTTCAAAGTATTCTTTTAACAATAAAAAATAAATAAATTTGAATCACTCCTAACACTTTAGGAGTGGTTCAACCTTACACCTTTATATAAAATAAAATATCTAAGACACTCCATCTTAAAACTCGCACCGTCGAACGTCTAGGATTACAAAATACTCCTGACTTAACCTAAAAATAAATACCCTAAAAACAAACACTTGAGTTAAAAGATATATCAAGAAACCATCATCATACAGATCGAAGGTTTGAGACACCACTCGTAAAAGGAGAACAAACCAGAGAGACTACTTTGACGTAATCCAATATCAAGTCTTCACTTGAACCAAAACAACTACTTCTAAACCATCGACAACTCCCCCATTCAAAATTACGTTGTTTCAAAACCTAAGTTCTTTAATTTCTTCTAAAATAATCTTAAATTATTCAAAAGAAACTTCTTTCAATACAAAATTATATCAAATTATAAGTTGGAATCTAACTTTGGTAATTTAGTAAGATTGTGGTTGCAAATTTTAAGGGGCTATAATTAGATTTTTATAGTAGCTTTGCAAATTACTTAACAAATATATAAGTCGTATTTGAAGATTGACTATGTTAGACTTCTTAATAAAAGTCTCGTAAAATAAAATTAATTGAGCCTTATATAAATTGAATGTATTTTTGGGATATAAGGGAGTGAAGAATAATTGAGGATCACGAAACCCTTCAACAGTATAATTTTGAATTGAATGTGCCATGATTTCATCTTATATACACTGCACAAGGTCACAAGTTATAGTGCATTAATTTTTGCATTAATTTTCACAAGTTTGAAGTCTTTGATATTCTTTATGACACTCTTCTTTTATGATACACATTCTAAGCTCCAACGTAATAATTTGGAACAAACATTAAAGGATGTCACAGTGTTAAAGATGAATGAATGTCATTTTTTTCAAGTTTAGACATCTTTTTCATCAAGTTTGAAGAATAAAAAACACTTTCACTTAGAAAATAGACGTGTCAATTCATCAGCATATTTGATTTTATCTATTTAATTAATTGAGATCCTCATATCATAGAATAACATCTTAGATCATACCTAAGTTGGAAGATCCCCTTTTTAGAAAGATTGGTTATATTTTGATTTTTTTTTTTATAAATTAGTAATATATTATTCTAAAATATAAGAAAATTATCAAGTGTTTTAGTCTTTTGGTCAAAAGACTTTTTTGGATACTCGTGAGAGTAGATGAAATTTCTTAGTTTTTATCTTTCATTATACACAAATTTTAATCCTTTTTACTTTTAATAATTTTATTTTTATAGTAAATGTTTCATTTTTTAAACTTTTTTCATTCAAATAAATCAACCTTGCACTATGAATAAAAAACTAAATAATGAAAAAAAAAATATTGTTTTGGAGTCCATATTTCCCACACTTCATTTTCTTGTTTTAAATACCTCCTTAAAGATTTTTTTCTAATAACACAAGGAAGCTATTGCTTTCATTGGTTAGTATCCATGCATTATGTCTGAATTAATTTTCACTATTATATGTCTCCATTATTTTCTTCAAGATTTTCATTACTTGAGCCCACATGAATAAATAGCAGAAAAAAAAGATGTGAAGCACGATAAATTATTTCTGGACAAATAACATAATCACTTTAGTTACCTAATATAATGAAGACAACATCGATCCACTGATTTTCCATTTTTATATTTTAATTTCGTTGTTTTTTTGACAGTATAAATATCTTTTAACTATATAAAATAGATTTATACTCAATATATAAAAAAAATTATTTATATTCTTCCAAAGTCAAGGTCGGATTCTTTATAGAGTAATTTTGTTTATTTTCTGCTCCGGTCTTTTTGTATACGTAATAATATAATATTCTATTAATACAAATTTAATTAGTTCGATTTTTACAAAACTGAGTTGGTTTAAATTATAAAAAAAATTGAGAAATGAAAACTAAATCAAACGAATAAAATATAATTAGTTTGATTTTTTTCAAAAATACAGTCTAACTTGTACTTGAGAATTTACTTAGGAGTTCCATATGAAAAATATAATAAAATATTTAATGTAATTTTTAAATTTAGAGAAATATTTTGCATCCAAAGTATGACTTAAGTCGTAAAAAACATTTAAAGCAATGTAATTGCTTTGAAGTAGTGATTAAAATATGGAAAAAAGAGATTCTGTGGGCATATGTAAGGGGTTTTGGTATTATGGCGATATAATAAATTAGCACTTGCTCAACATTAATAGTACAATATTAAATATGTGTCGTTTCTGTATACTTTATAATATATAATATGGTTTAAGCAAGAAACCTATTATAGTGACTGTTTTTATTCTTAATGAAAGTTTAATTGTGAATACACGTCTTTACAAAGAAAATTATTAAATAAAATTTAACTTTAAAACAAAAAAACAAAAAATAGTTAAGAGAGCTGGAAATCCAACATTAGTCAAGATCGACCGATATAACCCAATTCATTATATCCAAATAGAAAATTAACCAGACTAATCAGTGGTCAAATATTTAGTAATACACTATTAATTTCGATTAAAAACTCTAATCCGACCGAATAACAAAGAACTCATGATAACCATATAAATAGACACCAATTTCAAGAAACAGGTAAGTCGTCATTCAGTATTAATAGTACCGAGTGTCGAATACAGAAATTTCACTTAAGTATCAGAGTGTCTTTTACAAGTATCATCCGAGTTTGGAATTCGTGAAGACAAGAAGGAAGAGAGTGAAATGAGAGTACAAATACCATTTTAAGGAGAATGGAAGAGAGGTAGACCGATCAATCAAGAAGAAAGACAATCGTTCTCTTGGTCCCAACTCTGAGAACATTTTTAATATATATATATATATTATGGAAAAGAATTTTTAAAATTCAAAAATATGTTTAAGAAATCCAAATCTGAAAATGTATTATGTAAAAGGATTCTAGATTTTCAGATTTTTTTAAGATATTTTTATGATTTTGTAGGAATATTTTCGTCATTTTAATGATAGATTGGGTGCAGGGAGAAATTGGTATGGTGCAAAGAGAATGTTTCTAAAGAACACGGGCTTGGCCCAGTATGATTGAGTTTGGTGAATATAAGATTGGGCCCAGGCCCGTGGGAGGGAGAAAGGAGTACACGGCTTTTTTTCATTTCTGAATCACATTTGATAGAGAAGTCGTTAGGGTTTTTGGTTGTTAGCATCATCGCGCGAGTGTGTGAGTGAGAGAGAAAGAGAGAAGAATGGAAGCCATAACAGAGGGAGTGAACAACATCAACATCACCGATTCCTACAAGAAGAATCGCATTCAGGTCTCCAACACCAAGAAGCCCCTCTTCTTCTACGTTAATCTCGCCAAGGTATATCAGATTTTCAAGCTCGTTAGAGTTTCATTTCATTTCATTTCTTTCCTCATGTTTCATTTTTCCGTTTCTGCAGAGATACATGCAACAGCATAACGAGGTCGAACTTTCAGCACTAGGAATGGGTATTCAAATCCCTATCGCCTTATTTCTCTCTGTTTTGAGTTTTATTCGTTGAATTTCGCTGCTGTTGGTTCTATTGCTTGCTTATTGATTTACAATGTGGAATCAATCCTTTCTGTTCATTCAGGTTGCTGAATATAACTCTGTTCTGTTGGAAATTGTTTATAAACCAAAGAATAATTGCATTTCAAAAGTCTTGCATTCGTTGAACAGAACATTACTCTTGGAAACAGACATAAATTGATTAGGTTTCACTGGCTGAACTTTTGAATTCCTTCAGTCTTGTTGTTTGATTCAGGCCTTTCGTATTTTCCTCTGAATTAAACTTTCTGTACTGTGATGCTGGTGTTAAACTTTCTATATATGTACTTATGCTCAGTTTTAAAGCATCATATCACTGGCCTTCTATGCTCCGATGCCTCGTGAAATTCCAGATAAGTCGTAGGTTTGTTTGCTTTGCTGACCCCATGGTATCCTTGGGCTAGGCCTAGGAGTAAGAACTGAAGTGTGTATAATCTGACTTTGTCAAATTGGACAAGCTAATTTTTGACGTAGCTGTATTTTGGAGGTTTGTCCTTGACTGATGATTAACTTCGTGAGAGTTACCTACATGGGCATTTCGTCCAGTTTGGGTTTGAAGTATAATCCATTACATAGATATGAAAAAATGGCGTGTACGTCGTGTAAGATGAAAATTCTATTGCAGTTATTAATATTATAATTCGAACTTACTAATATTAGAAATATAAATGGTAATAAAATCAAAGGTATTAATAATAAGTTAGAGTTTACCCAGGCAATCAATGTCAATCTAGGAGCAATAAGATGTACGGTTGAAGTCGAAAAATGAAAGTTGGTTATGAAATTAATAGAAAAATAGCATAATGAGTTAGATAAAATTAGGCTAATTCGAAGTGGAAAGTTGAAAGGAAGAAGAATGGTACATAGAAAAAAACAATAGACTGGTAAAGTGTGAAGGAACAGAAAAATTACAGTCTTATGTGTAATGTTTAAGGCAGAAGGGTTTCAAAAGCTATTATGTTCTCATAGCAAAAAATGCATAGAAAATTAGGGAGAAATCACAAATTTACCCGAAGAATATACCTAAACTATGTTGTTTTAGGGTTAACAATTTGGTTTTTGAAGCCTATATCTTAGTAACATTGATATAGCATTCAAATAGCTGCTATGCTCCACTGTAGTGTGCCATTGTCTTTTATCATCTGTTATACTGGGAGAAAACTGTTGCAACAGTCTGATAAGTATATTTCAATAATGGAATGTTAGATAGAGTAACTCATAAAATTTTATAATTGAGAGGCAATATTTTTATGTTGCTATCATGTTGTTCCCTTAATTAGTAGATTACAATGCAATGCTTTTTATGAGACTTTCTACTCCTCTTTTTTCTATTCTCTTTCCTTGATTCCAATCTTAATATGATTTCGGATTTTTCAACCCGTTTTTTTTTGTTTTGCAGCTATTGCCACAGTGGTAACTGTTGCTGAAATTTTGAAAAACAACGGACTTGCTGTTGAGAAGAGTGAGATTCTATTTTTTCCCATTTCTTTCCTGTGAAATCCCTTCCCTTCTTGTCACCTCTATCAGATTCTTCAGTGCACAAATAATCTAATCTAATTTGTTAATGACGCAATCTTCATGCAGAAATCACGACATCAACTGTTGATATAAAGGACGATTCTAGAGGTAGACCTGTTCAAAAGGCCAAGGTAAGTCTAGAAACAAATTTGTGTTCACTCTAGAATGTTTTCTTGGAGCTTGTTTGGCCTTGATGTGTGTGTGATTCCTACCCATAGTTTTGGAATCTGCTTTACAACTAGCCTAAGTTTTTGCATTTCATAACTCGTTTTAGATTGAAATAGTACTTGGGAAGACAGCAAACTTCGACGAATTGATGGCTGCTGCAGCTGCTGAAGACGGTGAAAATGGGGACGAGCAAAACGCATAAATTTCCTAAAAATTACGCCTGAATCTGTTGAAGAAATGTACCGCTTCGTAATTTGCGTTTTTATTGTGGCGAGGTAGAGGACACGTCTTTATAGACTGACCTGCTATATTGAACAACAAAATTCCTTGTTTCTTTTCTCTATAAAATAGGCATTTCTTAATTTCATTTTTTGCTTCGTTTTATGTATCAATTCTAGTGCTCTAATCTCTATGAATTTGTCAATCTATGTCAATTGCAGCTCAACCTTACATTTCCTCCCTTATTTCAGCAACACAATCTAATTAAAAAAACTTGTATTAAATTGATGAAATACACTTCTAAACAATATTTCGGTGGAAACTGAAAAGTATTATGAAAAGGGTCTATTTAAATGATAATATTCTAAACTAAGAAATTTGTCTGTGTCGGACATATGTGTCAGACACTAATATTTCTATGACACTCACACTCGTAGGACACACTAATACTTGTATGATATTTATAGGACATACGTTCATATGTTTAATTTGTGTTTAATTTGAAAAATATTTATTGAATTTTTAATAATCATAAAAAAAATATGTTTAATTTGTGTTTAATTTGAAAAATATTTATTAAATTTTTAATAATCATAAAAAAAATACATTAATTTTATGAAACTTCTAATACTTGTATGATATTTATAGGACATGCATTCATATGTTTAATTTGAAAAATATTTGTTGAATTTTTAATAATCATAAAAAAATTCATTAATTTTATGAAATTTCAGTATAAATTTTTATTATGATTATAAAAATAAAAAATAAATATTTTTGAATTATATTATGATTATAAAAATAAGAAATAAATATTTTTGAATTTTTTTTTTAAACATATTGTAGATAAAACTTTATTATCAATTTATAACATTTATAATTATATAATTATAAAGAAATCAACGTATAAATTTTGTCATGCTCGTTTTATACATTAATATTTAAAAGTTAGATTCTAACATTAATATGTTTGATCGGTCAAAATATTTATTTAAACCTTTTGGAATAAATAATCTAAGAGGAGTGATAAAGGTTTTTAAATAAATAACTTAATTACCCACCACATTGAATAATTTAATATTATTAAATTGTTTAATAGAAGTAATACAATATTTATCGTAAAACATTTGTCATAAAACGAAAATAATTGTGAAACATAATTAAAAGTTATATCATTGTTTTATGTTTTTTTAAAAATTTTATATTATTCTACCAAATGCATTCATAATTTTAATCCATAAAAATTCATTTAATTTTTTTCTCTCACCATGTTTCACAATTACATATTTAAACCATTTTCTTTCAATAATTATCTATCTATCAATAAATTAAATCGTTTTTATTATTTAACCTTATACCAAATTATTTTTAACCACCATTTTTTTTACATACCAGAGGTTAAGTTTTCCTTTTACTGTTCTGCTTATAAATTTTTTAATTTAAACTTTAATTAAGAAAAACCAATTTTAAACTTTAAATGGAAAAATATTTTCACACGCGCGAGTGATATTTAGCAAAATTTAATATCGAGTTCCATATTATTTGTAAAAAGCCTTAATTTTCTTGTATTTGATAATCTACAACAAAATTTAAATGAGTTTCTTTACTTGTTTTTATCACATTAGTTCTATAGTGATTGTATATTAAAAAATTCATTGAACTAGTGTTAGTTGTGAGTTTTTAAAAATGAATAATACTTTTTATATAACACATTTTAAATCATCATCAGATAAAAAAAATAGAGTTAAATCTTTTAGTAAGACCCACATAAAAATTTATTCAATACATGATACAAAATATTGGAAAGTAATATAAAAAAGTGTATTTTATGAGCTTATACTATTATAGAAGTTAAAGCATGTGAATAGAAAATCAAACTTCATTACCATGTATCATAGAGTGACATAGAATATTGAAGGTATAACAGATCTTTCACCATAAATTAAATTAAGAACGAGATTAAGAGTTTAATCTTAGCTAGAAAAAAGAGATTATTTATTACATATATAAGATGATGGAGAAAGCATTGCGATTATTGTTGTATTAGCATAATATGGCAATGCTAACTATAAGTACTTCCCCAGTATGATTTATCTTCTTGTCTTATCTGCACAAACCACAACCTTTTAAGCTTCTAAAATATAAAAATTAATTCCAAAAAAAAAAAGAAACAATGGAAAACAGAAAACATGTGAAACATCAGATATAATAAGAACACATAATGTAAGAAAAAACTATAAGAAGCCACATTTAGTGTTATGTTTTTGAAAATCCTATAATATTAATTTGTTTGATGAAACTACTTCTATTTCCATCATGAATATATCTGCTCATGTAATGGTTTTCGAAATTATTTACATATTTTTCTAAAATTTCACATGAAATGATGCATTTATGTAATTTTATAATAAAATAAAACATAAAATTTATATATTATGAAATATTTTTATTTTTAGTCAATCTAATCTTAAAGTTTAAGGTTTAGTAAGTAGAAATCCTAAATCTTAAATTCTAAATCACAAACTCTAAATTTTAAATTTTAAACTTTCGGACAAGAAAAAGTTCGAGATACAATGAAATATATTTTTTAATATTTTTTGTTTTGGTTTTAATAAAAAAGTAGTGATGAAAAGGTAGAATTTTGTAGAGGTTAATCTAAAATGAGTTTTGTTAACAAAATACAGAAATAAAAGTGTGTTAATTATATTTCTTAAATCATATATATTATTAAAGAAGTCTTACCAGCAGGTGGAGTAGGAGGTGGTGGACGTTGAGGTGGTGGACGTAGAGGTGGTGGAGGTGGTGGAGGTATAGGTGGCATTTGAGTATGATACACACACTGGTTCAAAGATGGTAAGAGACAAGCTCCTAAAGTTGATGCATCAACATCAGAATCACTCAAACAACTTTGTGCACTGACTTGAGAGCAGGTTTTCAACACAGTTTGAAATT
>Ga0123342_1006317_pt1 | contig 16520 bp, 12 predicted proteins | sample Turbeawhitnodule_FD_89960 | JGI IMG/M metagenome (GOLD analysis project Ga0123342, IMG submission 89960) | Root nodule microbial communities of legume samples collected from Mexico - Turtle bean Mexico white nodule | ecosystem: Host-associated > Plants > Roots > Nodule | place: Mexico: Nepantla... | reverse complement strand
GTAATGTAAGTTTTTTTTATATTTTTTTATAAGGGTTTAATCCCCCCAAAATTAGAACACAATTATTTATTTTTTAATTGTGATAAAAAAAAAAAAAAAAAACCAAAAACTTCGAATATTGGAAAAATAGTTGTTGTACTATCAATTATGGTAACTAGATTTTTAGATAACAAAATTTAAAGAATTAACTTGGTTTGATTTTAGGAGGAAGAACACTTAAAATGTACTACATATATGAACAAGAAATGCAATTATATTTTCAAGTTTCATTCAATCTTAATACATGATCATACTTAAGAATCACAACCATTGTATTCAACACTAAAAGTGAAGTATTTTGACGATAAAAATAATTATAAATAAAATTCGTACATAATTTATGAACAAATTTGTAGATAATATCTATGAGTAACAATTTTCTCTCCGAAGTCACAAATTTTTACCTATAAATATTATATACGAGTTTTATTCCTAATTTATATCCATAGGTTTTATATTCCTGGCCAGTTGAAAAGTGTGTTCTGATTCTCCCACTTTCTTTTTTGATCATGCGCACCTAGTACCACCTTCTTCAGATTCTTCTGCGTTTTTCCTCATTTGCTCATTTTTTTTAGTTTTACTTGTTACAAAAGAACTTCATGTTTATTCTTGTACACACTCCTCACATTCTCTAAAACCTGAAAATCATAATCCACTTTGCAAACATGGTAAAAACAAACTATAAATTGTATCAATTACCTTCTCAACCCTCCTTACCCACCATACTTTTGTCCCTTTCTCTTCAATCTTTTGTACACAACCCCACTACAGTAGCAATGTATTAGAATTTTTCATGTTTTTAACAATAGTAGATAATTACTTCAGAAGAATATCTATCCACTACAAGAATTAGAAGAAGAAGAAATCATGCATAACTTAGTTAATGATAATAATAATAATAATAATAATAATAATTATTATTATTATTATTATAAGAATACAGAGTTAAAGAAAAATACAGAACAAAATAGTTTATAATAGAAATCTTCTTTATAAAACACAACTTTTTTATTTTAAAATATGTTAGAATTTAATATTTTTTAAAGAAATTTATAACATATTCTAAAAACAATTCTCTAAATATATTTCTTAAATATTAATATTGATTTTTGGAAAATAATTAATAAATGATTAAATATGTAGAAATTAAATAAATGAATTTGAAGTACTGATTTGAATATTTTGTAATAGATAAATTAGACGAGTGATAAATAAAAAAATAATTTGATGATCTGAGTAATGATGAAGTTGAGCTTATGCCAACCAAAAATACTGTTAAAGACTTGGTATACTATATACCGTATACATGTTGTACATCTGAGCAGACAGGGCAGTAAATGAATATGGGAAATAACAAAGTTACTGAGAGAGATGGGCTTGCAAAGTTGCCCACTATATTGAATGCTTGATTTGATTGTATAATAATTTTGAAAGAAACTGCTGCATAGTTGTACAATTACAAAACATGTCTCTGGTTTCATCTTTCAAACCCTATCTGCCATTGCTGGAGGTGTAATTCAAGAACCATGATGCACCTACACAGATATATAACATTCATCTACCATTTTCAAATAGTTATGTGCCCTAAGTTCCTATTTAATACATATATCCACCCTAATTCATTTCCCTTATATGCTGTCTTTCACTAGGGAAAGATAAAGTACTCTTTCGGAAACATTTTGTAGAAATCTTTTAAATGTTAAAAATTTAAAACATTATCTTTAAATTTTTTGAAACCTACCATATTCTCTAAGCTATATAAAACTGTACTATATTTTCTTTTAGATATTATTTTAAAACCTACCATTTCTTTTAAAACCTACCATATTCTAAGCTATATAAAACTGTAAATATTATTTTTAGAGTAATTATTATCAAAATCACAATATCAATCAAAATATTTATCTCAAAGATTAAGTAATAAATTATAGTTTTGTATTCTCTTTTCTTCATTATCTTTCATTTCTAAATTTCGTCTATTCGAAGTGCAGAGATCTTTTACCATCAGCTTCAGAGATCTTTATCACCTAAATATATGCTACTGTCTATGTTTTTTGTGAATTAGAAGGCACAAATTACATGCATAGTTCTGAAAAATCTGAAAAAAATCTTTGTAGCAAAAAATGAATTTGAAAACATTAGGACGCTCCTATTAGAGGATGTTAGAGGTAGTTTCTATCAGGCAATATATCATAAACTACTTTATTTCTTACGTATTTAAAAGGTATTATACTGTTAAGTTGTTGATACTTTCTTTTTTATAAGGGTTGAATATTTTTAAAGTGGTTATTATTAAATGATGATAAAAAAAAACATTAGCAAATCATAATATGTGAAAGATTCAGCAAATGTTAGGTTCTTCAGCTTTTTATAATAATAGATATACTTTTGCAAATTTGCAAATTTCAGTCTTTTAACATTAATTATTATTCTAATTTTTTAATTATCACTATAAAAGATCATTAAATATAAATTAATTTTAAAAATAAAACATAATTAATTATTATAGTTACGTAATTAAATACTATTTTAGAGATTAAAAAATTATTAATATATAAATAATTTTTATTATTAATAAATAGTTTGAAATTAATATATAATCTTTAACTACTAATTTTAAAATTTAAAGTAATTAAAAACTAAAATATAGATATTTAATTATATATTAATTTAAAAATTATTTATTAATAATAGAAGTTATATCAATGATTTATTTAATTTTTAAATTAATATCTAATTTATTTAATATAATAATTAATTATTATTTTTAAATTAAATTTTTTAATAATTTTTTTATAGTCTCTAATTTTTAGAGAATGTATTACACAAAAATCATGGCCAATAAAGATTGAGACATAAAGAAATGTTTAAGAGGCATCTTCTCAATTGAAATAGACTATAAAGTATGAGATGTGATACAATAAAATAATAAAATAGTCTTCGAAATTAGTGAAACGTTCAATAGTTTCATCGTTATAAGTTATTGACCCAGTGACGATATAAGAATTCAGTCACTTTAATATTTAGTGACGAGATTTTTTAGTTGCAAAGCGAACACTTTTTCGGTGGTTATTTTTCATAAAATTTAACGAATGTAAAATATTATGTTAGTTATCGTGACCGAATTTTAAATTTAATTGCAACTGAATAAATATTGGTTACTAAAGTATAAAAATTAATAGCGACCAAAGTAAATATAGCTAAGTGTTTGGTATATTAAATCTAAAGAGTTAATAGCGACCAAAATTTGTAAATTTAATTCTAAATATTATAGAATATTAAATTTTCTATTTTTTCACTACATTCATAACTAGAAAATAATTAAATATAAATCAATTTTAGAAATAATAATAATTAATTTTTAACTAAATTAAATACAATTTTTTTTAAAAAAATATTAATTTTTAAATTAATTTTTATTATTGATAAAGATTTTTAAATTAATATATAATTATACCAAGGTTTTAACTATTAATTATTTAAATTCTAAAGTTGGTAGATAAAATTTTGGTAATTAATTAGATATCAATTTATAAATTATTTATCAATAATAAAAAATTATTTAGATACCATTAATTTTGTTAATCTCTAAAATAATATCTAATTTAGTCAATATAGTAATTTATTACTTTTTATCTCTAAATTAATTTCAAGTTAGTGATTTTTAAATTGATTTTAAGTTAATGATTTTCTTGTAATGATTTTATAAAAATGTTATTAAATAATATATAAAATTCAATTATAGTATGAATATTATTATTTTAATATAAGATATTTTTTATAAGGGTTGAGATATCTTTTAAATATCTTTCACTATTTATTTTGTTCATTGTTAATAAAAAAAATATAAAAAAAAGTATAAAATATGTATTGAAGTCAACTTTTGTTGATAGTTGTTTGAGGACGATTGTGAAAATGAAAGTGGTGACATTTTTTTAATAAAAGTAGAGAATAAAAGTAAGCTTGATACAATAAATATTAACATATTTTGTTTAATATAATAAGAAAAAATTTACTGTTTTAATATAATCATTTTAATTTTTTAATTATGTTTAAGGTAATTAAATATATGTTTAACTTTTAGTAATGTTGAATGTATTTATTAAAGGAAATATTATCATTAATATGTAATTAGAGTCTTTTAATATAATTAGCGCATATTATAGTTAGTAATGTTTAGTTAATTAAAGCAAACAAGTGGTGTCACTGGATTAAAAAAAAAATGTATCACGCTCTTTATGTAAGGACTAATGATTACGGAGATTTGCTAATTTTATGTCTTTATGTTGATTATGTGATTTTTTGAGGAAGTAATCTCAAAATGATTGGTAGGTGACTTCAAGCATATCATGATGGAGGAATTTGAGATGACTAATCTCAGTCTTATGTCCTACTTTTTGGGCATTGAAGTCATCCAAGTAGACGATGAAATCTTCATTCATCAAAGTAAGACTGCTGTTGAATTTTTAAAGAAGTTTAAGATGGAGGATTTAAACACAAATAAGACTCCAATTGAAACTGAAATTAAGTTTACGAAGAAAGGTGATGAGCAAACTGTAGATGCAACATACTTTAAGCAGATTGTTGGGAGCCTTAGGTATCTTACGTGTACCAGACCTGACATATGTATGTTACATCAAAGGTACTACAACCTTTGGTCTATTTTACTCTTCATCTAAGAAGATTGAGATCGTTGGATACTCGGACAGTGATTGGGGTGGATATTCAAACGAGAGGAAGACCACAAGTGGTCATTGTTTTATGATTAGAAAGGCTGTTTACTTGTGGTCATCAAAGAAACCGTCAATTGTTGCATTATTTACTTGTGAAGTTGAGAATGTAGCGACAACAAGTGCTTGTCAATTAGTTTTCCTCATCAATATCATTACTCAAATTGGTTTTAATCTAGATGTTTCAATTAAGATTTATGTTGACAATGTCTCTGCAATTAATCTTGCAAAGAATTCAGTTTTTCATCAAAGAAGTAAACATATTAATATTCGATATCACTTTATGCAAGACTAAGTTGGGAAAAACATGATCAAATTGGAATATTGTAGATAAGAAGATCAGATTGCAGATATTTTCACTAAGTCATTGAAGATCGATGCGCTTTGATCAAGTTAAGAGATCTGTTGGGCATAAAGGTTGTTCCAAATCAGAATTAAGGGAGGATGTTGGTTATTAATTCAGATTTTACTAGTCGTATATGTTTGTTGTAATTTTATTATAAATATTATTGAAGTAACTCAATCAGTTTTTATAACATTTTGCCTTATGTTATTTCCCTCAATTAGTTTTAACAATATGAAGTATTTTGTGTAAATTATTTCCAGTACCGTTGAATAATTATATTAAAAAAAAACAGAAGTTTATTATCACTCTTAAAACATGAAGTTTTTTCATAAAAATAATAAATTTATTTTTAATTAATTTTTTTAATTTATATTTATTATTATTATTTAAAATTAATTTTAACTAATATTATTATCTATAATTTTACAATTTTTTTATAAATTAATTTTATATACTATTATTATTTAAATATTTATATTATTAATATTAATAATATTTTTTTATTATTATAAATATATTAATATATTTATATTACTATTATTTATTTTATTTTATTATTATATTATAAAAAATTATATACATAATCCATATTTATAATATATAATCAATACATTATATATTATATTTATATAAATTTTATAATATAATTAATTATTTTATTTTATTTTTACTAATATATAGATAATATTTTTTATTTTATTATAAATATATAATATATAATATTTATATTTATATGTTTATTATAAATATATTTAATATTTTATTATATATATATTTAATATTTTTATTATAAATATCTTTAATATTTTTATTTTAGAATATCATGTGATCTTTTATTTTTTTTCGTAGTGTTTTTTTTTGTCTTAAAATCTGAAGTAAATTAGAAAAATCATCAATGTTGATGTGTTTTTTTGCCACATTCTTTGCATGTGAGGGAACATAGTTTTCACAGTTCACGCGAATCTTATTCCTCATATTTCTGCACACATTATTGGATCCAAATAGTTGATATCAATTCTCATCTCCTATTGTAAACAATATTTCCATTGAAACAAATAGAGGCTTAAAGATTTTCTTGTAGTGGAAAAAACACGAGACGTGTTGCCTATTTCAACTTGCTAGCTCACTTAGGCATGTCTTGAATAACCCGCAACCTGCACGGGTCAAATGCGGGGCAAGACAGACTCACATAACTTAAAAATTTAGAGATTTTTTATTGTTTCCCCATTATTTCTTCCTATAGTCTCATATTCTAAAAAAATTTTAAAAATTCTAAAATTATCGATTCCAAATTCTACTATCTGAAATACATTTTGTATTATGGATTGTGCAATTTTGAATATTATACAATTCATAACACAAATTTTAACTTCCAGATTCTAAAATCCAGGAAGTCTCTAAATTCCACATTCCAAAATTAAGGGAAAAAAATTAATGAAAATGTCAAAGAATAATTTGAGTATTTTTTAAGTATGAGGTGCAAGAAGAAAGACATGGAGGTGCAAAGAAATTCTCTGGATCCTAGTTCATAACACCTTCACGAAATTCGATAATAATTTTTTAATATTTAATACTGTTTTTTTTCTTTATGAAATGCATGAACTGTTTAAATTTCAATACTCATCAAATACGTTAGTCAAACCTTAATTTTTTATAATAAAATTTAAATATAATATAATATTATATATATATATATATATATATTATTTATATTATTTTTAAAATTAAAATAGTAATCATGTATATATTTTTATTATCTTAAAAAATACATATATTTAATGAAATATTTTATTAGTCAATTTATTTGTATTATTAAAATTTTAATTTTATTAAAAATTAAAATATCATAATAATTTTTTTATTCATATCTTTTATTGTATAGGTGTTGTGAAAATAATAATATCAAATCATTTACCTAATTAATCTAAATAAGAAAAATAATTAATTTAATAAATAAAAAAATTATTAATTTTTAATTTTTTTCATTAATTTAAAATAAACTTTCTTAACAAACCAATAAAATCAACCCATAATTTTTATACAGGTAAACCCAACTGCATCAAACAGACCAAATATAAAACGAATCAATAAAATACAAAATAAAAGTGAGCCTATATATATTATGATCCTAATAAAAAGAGTTAACTACACTCGATAGTGAAAAGAAGTTTACCAAAACGAATTGCTTGAAATATTATTTTTACATATTGAATTAGGGCAGGGAATTTGTATCTCATGTGGGAATTCGCTAATTATGAGTTAATATGTGTGTATGAGTCAAGGCTGAGACTTCTTTGTTGTTTCTTTCAACTATTTGCATGACTTGAACAAAGTCAACAGTTGACTTTGGACAAAGAAGTTAACTCTATTGACTTTTTTTAGATAGAGTTCACCTAATTTTAACTTCTACAATATAATTACTAATATCCAAACTTATTTTAAAGCATAAAGCTTTTAATAAAAGTACATTTTCATGTGATAAAAAAAATATCATTATGGCATATGATTTTATTTAACATTCTAATTAAATTTAAATGAAGCTTGATGCTTATGAGTGATAGCAAAAATTATTAAAATACTAAAAAAATTATTAAATAACAACCAAATAAATTTAGAGACAATAATAATTAATCATTAATTTATTTATTTTAAAGATTAAAAAATTATTAATATTTAAAGTAGTTTTTTAAATTAGTATATATATTTTAGTTACTAATATTTTAAAATTTAAAAGTCTTTAAAAAATTAATAAAAACTAATTTAAAATTGATATAATTATTTTTAATTTCAAACTTTAACTTCATATTTAACCCTAATCGTTATTAGATATTAAAACTTTCTGTCTTGCATTTGATTTTTAAATCAAAATCGGTACAGTTATAAATTTAAAATTATATAATATTTATTTCTTTATTTATTTCATAATTTATTTTTTAAAAATAAATTCTTTTTTACTAATTTTTTGACTTTAAAATTTTTATGAAATTAAGATAACACAAATACTGAAAATCTTACTTTGTCTCCAAACCTTGAAGTTCATTTGGATGATCTAATTAAAATTGAAAGAGTATAAAAATAAATTAAAGTAAAATTTTTCTGATTAGATAAAAATTATTGGAAATTAACAAAATAAAATAATTTTATTTATTATAATTTATTATTCTTAACACTAATTTATTATTATTATTATTATTATTATCATCATAGAAACATTTTTTTTTTATGAATAAGTATATTGAAACGACAGTTGATTAAAATCTTAAAATTAACATAATATTTATACAAAGATAGAAAGAGATGTTTATCTTCCTTGCTACCTCTCTTGTGAGTGGTGGCTGTGGGCATTTCCTCATCTTCCTTTGTTTCCAGGAATGGAAGCAAATAAAAGCTGAATTCTCCTGCATTTGCTAGCATAGCTTGACGAGTTTGTATCAAGAAACCAAGAAAGCCACATGATCAAATAGCAGAAAGTAATGGTGATTATTGCTGTGGCTACACACAATCCAAAAACAAAACTAATCACACCCTCACCCACCCCTACTACATACTTATAACGTTTTTGGACCTTCCATATTAACTTGTCATAAGTCTATAATCATCTTAAAATAGCACCTAACATCATTTTTTCTAATTTTTTTTTATATCTGTACTATTTGTTTTTATATTATCACTTTAGTATTGTTTATTGACAAAATATTATGTTACACAACTCATGCATGGTTGTGGAAAGCAGGTTAATAATCTTTGTAAAGATAGATGTTCCTCTTCATGCATTTATGACACTCCTAGCTAGTATTCCTAGTCTTGACTGTAACTGTGAATCTAGCTTGAATGGTGATCAGTGTTTTCATAGTACTACAAAATATGTACAAAATGTTCCTGGAATTGAAGATTTACAAAATATTAGTATTTCTGATCTGCAAGATAACTCGACTTTGGAATCAGATTTTCTAACGCAAAAATTGCACATTTTTTTTTGTCATTATCATACTTCTTCTATTCCTTTGGGGTGATTTGATATGGAATAAAGTTATTCCCCACCTAAAACGTTAGTCTTATGAAATAGACTACACACTGATATTCATTTTCAAACAAGAGGAATCACTCTTTGTTCCATGTGTAGTGTGTGCTCACTGTAATTAGACTCCTCAACATGTTTTCTTTGATTGCTCTTTAGCCATTAAATTATGGTCACGGCTACAAATTCCTTTCCCAAGTTCGTTTTTTCTTTTTAATTTTATTGATATATTAATTGTTATTAATGTTGCAACTAACCCAAAGGATATAAGGATATATATATAATCCAAATGTTATAGAGAATGAGAAATTATACCCAAAAAATGTAAGGAAAAAATTTCATAATAAAATTCTAAATTAACATATGAATGTCTTTAAGTATGAAAAGAAGTTATGCGATAGGATTGAAAAAGAATCTAATGAAGAAAGAGGAAATTATTTATAAAATAAAATCAAGAATACAAATAAGAGTCATGACAATGAAAAAAAAATAAAGTTGCAATGAAAATTTATAAGAGGTAGACTTAAAGGAATTGAGGAAGAAATAAGGAGGCAAAATAAAATTTAATTCCTTTTAAGATATTACAGAATATTCTATAAAATCTAGAAGATTATCTTTCAATAAATAAAGTAGAGGAAGACACATATGAAGGATATCTACCTTTAACATGACACTTTCAAGGTCATGTATTAGTTGTAACTACTTGTACATGTTACTTTTAAGTGCTTGTAAATGTTGTAATTATTTTTTATGTTTCCTTATCTTTTAAGGATGTTCCATGTGCATCTCCTATGCGCTTCTCCCATGTGTCTCTTCACATTTCAAGAGTCATTCATGTGTTTAACAAAGAATTATGAAAGCTAACTAGATAGGTTAATCATAGGATTAGTAATGCATTAAGTGTAATTATTAGCTTAACATCATAATTAGGGTTTTGCTCATCATTAATTTTTATTCACACTTAGGATTCTTTTTTCTGTGTTAACATTGCTTGAAGCTTATTTTCTTAAGCTTGTCCAAAATTAGCTTCTATAAATAAGTTCAAAGACTCTCTTGTACACTAACACTTAAATATTTAATATAAATCATTTTGTAAGAATACTTTGAGCATCTTGAAAGCATGAGACTCATGTCTTTTGGTTCTTATATTAAAGAGCTTCTTCAAGTAACAAATTTTCATTGCACTTATCCTTTTAAAGTGGCTGTTTCTTCGCTTTTCCAGTTTTAATCAATTCTTTTATTTTCTTTTGCAACTTGTTCTTATTTTTGTGTTGTAATCTCCATGTGATACAATCTTCTAACATCAAATATGGATGTTATCTTTTCAATACTATATTGAGTTGATAAATTCATCCGTCTTCCAAAAAACACATCAAGAAGGAAATATATTTGAAAGTTAGAGACATATAGTTTATTTCCTTAATTGAAAGAAGGAACATGATAAAGATGTTCTATTGTTCCTTCAATGGGTGCATGCTTTTATAGATAAAACTATTAAGGCCTTTCAGAAATGAAAACGGTAAAGTTCACGATCAGAATGAGTCACGAACAAAATTATAACTTTATGGGGAAATCAATTATGAAGAAGTAGATTGGACAATAACAAAGGTCAACAAGAACTTTTCTACTTCAAGCAAAAGTACTTAGTGTAAAAATATGTGAGGATAAATAATTATTGACCAAAACCTTCAACATATATTGAAGTAGGTTGAACATTTTTATGATGGGTTTCGAGAGCCACAAGGGTTTCATGTTTATCCAAATACCAAAATATTTATTGTCCAAGAGCACCTTCCCTAATAAATAAAATAAAAACCATATGGAGAACACAACTTTGTTGATTAGAGCATGATGGTATGACCATCAATGGTTGATTTGATTGAAACTTTGATTTTTAATGAGGAAGGACAATCTAATGAATGCTTGGAGAAACCCATTGAAAATGCAATTTATATTGTTTTGATTTTGGTTGATAATGAATGGGAGAATTATTGTGATAGTTTTGTTTTGGAATCAAAGACAGTGTAGATGACAATGCATGTGACACCTAGGCATGATGGAACTTTCATTAACCCCCCTGTTGAGGAAATGAGAGCTCATTTGAAACATTTAATCCTAACTATTGAAATCAAGGATTAAGAAAGTAAAAAACAAAAATCACCGGTGGAATCATTATTGGGAATATCATCCTAAAATCAATGTTGAAAAGATTTGGAAAACAAGTTAAAGACTTGATTCCTCATTATATAATGGTTTAAAAAAACTTCAATGGATGTTTTCACGGTTAAAAAGGATGATCATGCTCAATTTTAGAATTAGAAGTATTCGAAGGCCAATTATTTTTGTGTAATCCAATTTGAATATTTTGTTAGGAAAGGAGTTTATTCAAGGATGGGAGTTATCTCAAAATTTCATCAGAAAGTCTTCCTATGCAATAAAGATGGTTATCAATGTTGATCAAACATCTTATAAATCGTACACACGATTGATCATTGCACAGTAGGATCCGTGAAAAAGTGGCCAAAGGGAAAAATTAAGGAAAGGAGGACAATGTTCAAGTTTTATAACTTGAGTAACAACTTATGCAATAAAACAAACAATCAAAATGTCCTTAAAGACCAACAATAAAAATAAGTTAGCACACATAAGAAATAAATCAATAATTTTTTTACATAAAAATACTATTTTTGATAATAAAAGTAATGATTAAGAAGGTAGGTTGAATTGAATTTATCATCTATCTATTTCCTTTGGGATTTGATAAAGCAAATGCAATGGTTTAAAAGAAAATAAAATCTCAAAATCCATTGAAGGAGATTAACTTACGCAATGAAGAATAGAAAAAAAAATTATAAGTAAATTACTTTTCAAAGACTTTCAAGAAGAATTGATATCTTTTATAATTTGAATATAATAATTGCTTTGTGTGGGAGTACGAAAATATGCTTGACATTCATAGAAATCTTGTAGAACATTGATTTCCAATTTAGCAGGTAAGATGCCTATAAAGAAAAATCCTTGAAAATATGCACTTGAGATAATAAGTAAGCTTAAGGAAAAAAAATAGAAAGGTTATTAATAGTTATGTTTATCCTAACAACCAAGTATGTTGATTGGTTTTCAAATACATTAAGAAAAATAGTAAAATGAGAGTATATATTGATTTTCAGGATTTAAATACAATTATTGTAACATCGTTAAAAATAAAAACGTGCACAACTCCCAATCTTCTCTTCTCTTCCTTCTTTCTTAATTTCCTCTCCCAATCTTCATCTATTTTAGAATCTGATCAGACCACATTATAGCTGAGGAGTTAAGGAACATTTCTACCTAATCAGATTTTCAAACGAAGTAAGTTCATTTTTGCTCTAAAGATCCTTTTTATTTTTTCTTAGGATTTAGTCATCACTCTTGATGAGGTAAGTTGAGAAGAGTAATCCTCTCAAATTATTCTACTACATATTGAATTTTTGTTTTGTTTGAATAACTTGTATTAAGTCCTTAAATCTTGAAGCTTATCCAGACTAAGAGGATAAAATTCTAGAGGTTGCTTGGAAAGCAAGCAATTAAGGTAAGGGAAGCTAAATTTAATTTTTAAGTAACACCCTAAGGTAGAAGACCTGCATGAGGAGGGAATGTGGTCCCAATATTCAATTTCTCTTGCAAGATGTTGTGTGTTTATATATGTTGTGTTGTTTGTTTATATATTATTTAAACTTATAGAAACATTATATTTTGATGGTTTAGTATTTAAATGTTTTTTTTATGTTAAATATACTTTTGAATGTTGTGGATCACATTTTGAATGATATTGTGTGATGAAAAGGGTATGGAATTGAATTCATACATTTGAGATAATGCATGGAGTGATGTTTGTTGTGTATTTAGTATTGATACATATGTGGTAACAAAGATCTTCGAGCTTCACTCATGATCTAAGTCACATAGACTAAGATATCGGGTGGTGAGAAGCTGATGGGGGAGTTCATGCATACTGTGGCATGTAATGAGATGCGCAGCTTGGGTTGTACTGAACTTACCCTGATCATTTGGATTCGTTGGTAATCTTTGAATCGGGTGTTAGTCTTTGGTATGACTTACTTAATAATGATCTTCTAAAATACGTCAGTTGTTATTATGTTTGTTGAATATCCTGGATGTATAGATCCATGTGAGATCTATGTTATTGTTTTATGTTGGGATTTGAAGAAGATTGAATAATTGAGAAATTGATAATGTAATTTGGTTTTCTCTTATGATTTAATTGTGCATATTATAAAATTTTATTTTTACTAGCCTACCCTTATTTTTCTTGTTGTGTTGTGAACTGCAATGATTGTACTATGTACACGAGCAGATGATCATACAAGTATCAGAGGGTCTAGAAAACTTGAAGATGTTGTTTTGAAACTTATATTGTAAATATTTATATTTTTATAAGTCTTAATCACGTATTATGAATATTTTGAAAAACTTTAAACTTGTATATAAACATATAGGATTTTTATTGTAATAGTTATATGTAATTATGGGATGTTATAATTCTACATTCTACCTAAGGATGAATATCATATGCCTATTGATATATTAATCAATTCATTGGTAGGAAGAGATGTCGAGTCTTGTTATAACTATATTTTCATTGTTGAAAAAGATGCATCAAAAATTGAATTATGATGTTAGGGAGCATTGGAAACCTATGAATATATATCTTTCAGATTTGAAAACGATTGGGGATACCTACAAATGGCTACAAATTTGATCATTTATGATTTGATTGGACATTTTGCTCAAGTATTTGATTGAAAAAGAGAGATTTTTGTTTTATTTAATTCAAATATTAAATGATGCTGAAACTTGATATAGTCCAATTCTGAAGAAGTTGTTTTTATACTATTCATGTTGTAGCTTAAGTATTATTTAAAACCATGTGATATAATTGTTTTCTCGAGAAATAGTATTTTAAAATTCATGTTTCTAGATCTATTTTGCATAATAGAACGTCTTTGGCACTTGTTAAAATTTCATTACAATTTCAATCTTTAAAATTGATTAAAGGTCAAATAGTACATATTTTTTCACTTATCATTATTCCTTTATGAAAATTGATGAATATTATATTGAAGTAAAACCATGATTATTATACAAACCAGTTGGAGTGGGAATAATAATAAGTTCACCTACTAATATTCTACGAAGTTATTATTTTGAAATAAGACCAATGTGTCAAATATAATGAAGCTGGGTAGGTTTTGATAATTGAGTTGAAAATAATAATAATAATATTAAAGGTTAAAAATGTTTTAGTTAGAGGTGATTCACATTTCATAACTAAACCAGTTAATTAAAATTCAAACATATAAATATTAACTTGATGAAATATTTTACCGATATATAACTATTAAATTATAGCAGTTAATCAATCTTGATACAGAAATATTAATTGCTCTAGAAAACATGATTGGACAAAAAGAAATAATTGCTCGAATATATAATAAAAAAATTAAACAAAAAACTTTTGATGAAGGTGATATATACTGAAGCTTATATTACATATAAATAAATAAAAACCCAAAGAGATTTGGACAAACAGTCACCCAATTGAGAAGGTCCTTATTATTAAATTATTATCTAATAATAGAAATTCGATTATAAATGTAAAATATTTTTTTCTAACAAGAAAATAAAAGAGGTGGGAAAAAATTAAGACATCTCAACAATTGCATTTATTTCTTGAAAACCTATAAGGTCTGCAATATTAAATTGTAATCGAGGTTGCTAGAAAGATTAACTATTGAAACAACTAAAAGAAGAAGTATAAGAGGGAATTATAATAAAAAGTATTAAAATAATTTAGTGAAATTCACATAAATGTTATTAAGAATAATTACCTCTCGAGTCTTGTTTTTTTTAAACGTTTTAGATAAAAATAAGGTTGCTATCAGAAGAAGTGTTAGGAGCTATAATGACAATTGAGTTTTTCGATTTATTTGTGGGTAAGTAAAAAGTTAATTAAAATTAAAAGAAGTTAAGAAAAATAATAAAGTTATTAGCTTTCGTTGATAAACTTACTCTGCTCATAAATCATGGTGGATCCGTAGTAGGTGGTTGAGAAACCAAAATACTTTCATAGATAATATTTCAAAATTTTAACATTATAATATGATATTATTCAACATTAAAATTATGGCAGTTAAACAAAAATATCTATCTAATTCATTTGTTATTATTGGTTGGTTTTGTTATCTCTATCACCCACATTGATATATTTTCTTATATTTTATGAGTTATTATAAATTTTTGTGTGAATATCGTTATGTATTGGTTTATAAATAATTTTTTTACTCTTGATTAATCATATGTTGCTTTATTTTAAATTTGTTGATTGAATAATATCATGTACTCAAAAGTAATATTATTTCATCTATATATGTATATTTTCACACTTACATTTTTACAAATGTGTTTTTGTATTTTTGTTTTTTGAGTTTGCTTCGATAATTTTATTTTTTTAAATGTTTTGTGTTGTCTAATTTCAAATATTTTGACTTTATCGTTTCGTGTGGTCAACATTTAAAAGATAGCTACATAAAAATATTTTTATATTCCATATCTCTTTCATTTATGATGTCTTTTAGGTGTAGTCAATTTCATAATTATTAATTCTAATTATTATTCTTACATCTAATACTTTCATTTTGTATGAATTGCATGAGTTTCTTATTAATTGCAAGAATGATTTTGTGTTTCATAATTGTATTTTTCTTCTTCTTAATATTGTAATTTAAACTTCTTCTTTTTAATAAATTATGTGTGTTGCACCGGTAAAGTACTAGTAAGATCAAGAAAGATAAAAGTAAACAAGCAAAAGACTTTAAACCTTTTATCTTTTGAAGAAAAGTTTTATTTCTTCCATATACTAGAAGAGTTAGTTTCATATGAACGAAAGTGTACTTATCATTATCGTTGTTCCGGTTTTCAATTATTTTTGTTACTTTCCTTGACTTAATTTTTTAGAACATCTTAAACATCTCATATTCTTGAATGAGAGTGTTTTTTTTTTATCTTTCTACACCTTTTGTGTTTTCATGTGTAACTTCACACTACAATAAAATCATGAAATAGAAACCAATTTTTAGAGACTAAAATAATTAGTTGCAATAGTAACTAAATTAGAAACCATTTTAAAAATTAAAAAAATTGGTTTCTAAACTAGTTTCTATTTGCTGATAAAAAAAAAACTAGTTTCTATTATTGTTAAATAGTTTCTAAATTGGTATCTAATTAGCAACCAAAGTTTTAACTACCAATTATTTAGTTTCTAAATTTGGTCTCTAAAACCTTGGTTGCTAATTAGATACCAATTTAGAAACTATTTAACAATAAT
>Ga0123342_1006316_pt1 | contig 16521 bp, 10 predicted proteins | sample Turbeawhitnodule_FD_89960 | JGI IMG/M metagenome (GOLD analysis project Ga0123342, IMG submission 89960) | Root nodule microbial communities of legume samples collected from Mexico - Turtle bean Mexico white nodule | ecosystem: Host-associated > Plants > Roots > Nodule | place: Mexico: Nepantla... | reverse complement strand
TGGTAACTAAATTGGTTTCTAAATTAGAATCTAAATTGGTATCTAAAATTAGCGACCATGATTTTAGCCACTTAAGACTATTAGTTTCTAAATTAGTCTCTAATTAAGTTAGTGACTAATTTTGTCATTTTAGAAACCAAAAATTTAGTTTCTAAAAACACTTTTTCTTGTAGTAGACATGCATAAAAAAAACAAGATCAACTTTAACTTATTTTTTTAAAATATTATAGATAGGTTTAAAGTAATTTATTTATTATAAATTTAATTTCTTTAAAAAAAATTAAACTTTCTATATATTTTTCTAAATTTATGAACTGATTATCAATGTCTTTTATTATCAATCACATTTTTTAATCTCTTTTTTCTATGCAGGTGTTTTATATATTTTTTTGTCTAGATCGATTAAAAATTAGAGATTTCTAGATGACATGTGAAGATGTTAATTTTATGGGTTGGATTTTTCTAAATTGTTCAAAAGTATTTGAAGATTTCTTGCTTTAACATGGAAATCTTTGGTGTTGAATTTGTTTTTTTTTTCTAAACAATACTTCAAGGAAAACTAACAAGTTATATTAAAAAAATTATTGTAATTTAAATATATTAAAGATATGTTGAGCACTTTGTGGAGTTGAATTGATATTTATATAAATTTGAAATATTGGAGTTGTTAGCCATGTGATTGCTTATGTTTATACTAAGTTTAATTTAATTCGAGGGTTGACTAGTCATATTTAGCTTGACTTATATATCAATAACAATAACAATAATTAAAATAAAATATTTTTTTTATCATAAATAAAAAATAAATAAATAAAATATTATATATCAAACATTACTTTAATTGTCTAAAAATATTAAGCCGCCGGAAGGAAACTAAAACAATTCTATCTTTCTTTAAACTCTTATAATTGATATAGATGGGTAAGAGTTTGAAGTAAATTTTAAAAATATATAACTTGATAAAATAAATCATTTCCCTTAAAAAAAATAATGATACCATGCTAATGATGAAAGTAAATTTTCTTCTCATTAGAAATTAAACTTGAACATTCAAATGTTGATTACCTCTAATAAAATTATTATTATGACTTTATTAATAGTTCATGTTATATATATTGAAGGATATAAATTTTGTAGGTTAAAGTTTTTTTTTACTATAGTAAAATTGATATTTATTTTTAATTTAAAATTTTAATTTTGAATATTTAATAAAGAAACTATTAAAATCAGCTATTATCAATTTTTTTATATAATAAATAAATTTTTTATTGTGAATTAAGATGTTAAAATATTTAATAATAAATTATATGTGAACTTAATATAAACATAAGCAATCACATTGCTAACAACTCCAATATTTCAAATTTATATAAATATCAATTCAACTCCACAAAATGCTCAACATATCTCTAATATATTTAAATTACAATAATTTTTTAAATATAACTTGTTAGTTTTCCTTGAAGTATTGTTTAGGAAAACAACAAATTCAACACCAAAGATTTCTATGTTAAAGCTAAAAATCTTTAAATACTTTTAAACAATTTTGAAAAATCTAACCTATAAAATCAACAACATCACATGTCATCTAGAAATCTCTAATTTTTAATCGATCTAGATAAAAATATATATAAAAAACATGCATAGAAAAAAGAGAAAAAAAAAACTGGAACTTAAAAAATGTGATTGATAATAAAAGACGATTAATAATCCGTTGATAAATTTAGAAAAATATATAGAAAGTTTAAATTCTTTTAAAGAAATTAAATTTATAATAAATAAATTACTTTAAACCTATCTATAATATTTTTAAAAAATAAGTTAAAGTATATGTTCTAAACTTAAATAAAGTGGATCTTATTTTATTTTTTTATGCATGTCATGTCACTAGCTTCCAAAAACATAGTTAACATTCTATGGCCACAATTGTAGACTAAAAAAAGAGGGAGAAACTTTATATTGGGAAAGCCCGTTCGGTTAGTGTCTTATCGATCACTATCTACTTTAATTTTCTGTTTCTTGATGCACAAAACTTTCAACATATCAACTCACTAAACTGGTCCAATTTGTCACTCATTTTCTATGGACAAAAATTAGTTATCACTATATATCATATTTATAAAGACCATGTAAAGAGAAAGATATATTATCCTTTTACATGTAAAGGGATAATATATCTCTCTCTTTACCGACCATGTAACACTACAAGAAACAGTACATATAGCGTTCGTCAAATATGGACTCAAATGTTGGATTTTGGACACTAAATGTCCTTTAGCGTGGGCATAGCTTGGGCTGGCCAAGGGAAGCTAAAAGGTTGGACGCTAATCTTTGTGCGTGGAATTGCAACTATTAGTGTAGGCTTAACCCTATCTAGTTTGAAGCTAGTAGAGACGACCTAACCCTCACTGTTAGAGTAAGCTTTAGGGTCATTTTCTTCGTCATTAAGAGCAAGTTTCCTCTTAAAATAGTGAGGGACAAACCCTCACTTAGTCTAACCTAGAGAAGGCTAAATCGTAACCTATTATGAACATGCATGGGCTAAGTCCTAGCTAGCTCATTATGACTTAGAGAGGGCTAAACCCTAGCTATGGTAAAAGTGGACTTGGTGAGGGATTAGCCCTTGCTCCCATGCATAGCATAAAAAAAGTTGATGATCTTATTTAGAATCTCATTCTCACATTCATAATAATCTGCATAATTCTACTATCACATCCATAATAATCTATCCAAATTTCATCCACATTTAAACATCACATATCCAGCCATTTACAAATTTACCATCCACCATTTACAATTATCAAACATTATGCAAATTTCAATCATCCAATCATTTTTTTCAATCATCACTTTGAATGTAAGAAGTACTTTTGTTAAGTGAATGTACTAACTGAAAGAAATACGAATATTATCTCAATATTACATAATTAAAATAAATTCTTCAATTTAATACATATGATGTTTCCCCAAACATAAGACGGAAAGAATTAATGGAAAGTACCTGTAAAAAATAATAGTAATTAAAATGAAATAAAAATATATTTATTAATAAATTACAAAAGTGGAAATCAAGTAACATTGTATATAACCGAGGATGTAATGAATTATAACCGAAGATGGTTTGGTAGCCACCAAGTATAGACAAAACAACTTAAATCAAGGTAGCAAAGATATCACAATTAAGCTAATCTTGACAATGCTTCTTTAAGTACTTCTCCGACAACATTATTGCAATATTTTATGAGAAATGACTTATTATTAATGTATTTAGTTATCTACTTATTTATATTAAATCTTTTGTCATATGATCTTATCCAGATCCCCTAATTCCAATAAGTATAATATATATGCAACAGTTTTTTGTTTGGGGGAGAAGAATAGACAAGTTCCTACCAATTGTGTTGCCCATAAATAGTGAACTCAGTTACTTTTCATAATTAAAGTTCGGGTTCATTGTTGGGATTATTGCAAAAGTGACATGACTTGCATCATTTTCATGAACTTTAAAAAAGTAATTATTCTTCTTTTTAACATTACACTATTATGTTAAGTTAACTGGTGATAAGTATTTAATTATGTATAAAATGATAAGAGCTGAAAATATCACTTTAAAATACATTTTGAGCAAAAAAAAAATATATAAGAAAATCATATATATTTTTTACCACTTTACACTTTTCCATCTAACAAATATTATTAATTTTATCAAACAACCTCAATTTAATAAATCTTCTATCTGACATGCAAACTAAAACTCAATATCATTTATAAATTGAAATCTCCACTAACATTCAAACTAAAACTCAATATCATATTATGAATTTAAATATCCACTAACAGTTTATGTCTTCGTCTTTAAACTATGTACCATTTTTTCATTAAGTATCAAACTTTAGTTTTTTATACTTACAGAGAGGCAAACCAAATAGAAGTGAGAGTTAATAAAATTTCATCATATATATTTGTGTGAGTTCTTGTTGCAGACTGCAATACTCAAGTTCTTGTTGCTACGAAGAGATGAATAATTTTTTGTACAAATAAACAGTAAGTACTTAATTGTTTTGCATTATATGAGATCAAAGTTTTAAGAGGTACAACTTTTTCCACTAACACAACATATCTACTAATGTTAAAATATGATATTTTGAACCTGAGTTAAAAAAAAAAAAAGCAACTGTCATTCATCAAAACTTTCTAATCGTATGATGATGCATCTGATATAAGAGTATGAAAGGTTTATAGGCTCCAGAGTGGAGAACAGGAAAGATACATAGGGAGAATAATATAAGTAAAGCCAAATAACAATTATAGTCTCAATTCAATGGGATCAAATCGTGGATAATGATCTCAAATCTTCAACAGACCCACTGTACCTAAAGGATCTTTAATTAGAATACAAAAAAAAATCATTTTACTATGCTGTTGGCCTCAAAATATGAAAAGTTATGGGCACATGCAGGTTAATGACTTTGTGTGCATATCAGAAAATGCTTATGTCACCTGCAGCCACATATATACCTCTTTCTATCCCTCTGATGTATATATTAAAGCCTTGGAAGGACTCATGGTATTGAATTTTGAATTAAAGCTGTTAAAATGCTGTTAACAACATATTCTCAGCTCATGGAATGTGAGAACTTCCCCAGTAGAGCATTTTCCAGCAATAGAAACGAACAAGGCACACCTAAAACTTAAACTCTTTCTTCTTTGACTTGCCCTCCTTTTCTTGCATCTTTCTCTTTCTTTTCTTCTCGTTCTCTGCAACCATATCACTGAAATCTTCACGCTGACTTAGGGTCTACTTTGTATGCAGTGCATCATTTTTCTTCCCATTCTAATAAAAACGTTCTTCCAAATAGTGTGTTTGTTTCCATTAGGGAAAAAATGAAGGAGTGTTTTTTTGTGTTTGTTTAAAGGGTTTTGAGGGTGGAGTAGTGGATGAGGGAGAGGGTGGATGATTTTTTTTCACTTTTCACAAAATGAAAAGATTTGGAGGAATTGACGTGGATTATTGTATGTTTACCAAAATATCTTTTGCTTTCATTTTATTACAATATATAAACTTAAATATTATATAAATTTATTTATTATTTATAATTTAAAAAACATTTAATAACAACATATAATTATAAATAATAAAAATAAAAAATAAAATAAAATAAAATTATAATATCAACAATATATATACTTATATAAAGTAACAGATGAATATAATAATAAATATTATTTTCATAAATTTTAATATATTTAATAAATTTATTTCAATTTAACACAAAAATATTTTCATTATATTTTTTAATTTTTTATTAAAAAATATAAATAATTATGAATATTATATATTAAAAATATTTAATTAATTTAAATCTATAAAAAAATCATAATTCATTATTCAAATATTATAAATTTGTAAATTTACAATAAATCATCCTCACAAATGCACTCTATCATCCCTCAATCCAAACATCCTCACATATCCTCACACATCATCTTTAATCCTCACAAATCCTCTCTAATCCTCACAAATCCACTCCCTCCCCTCCTCAATCCAAACAGAGCCTTAATGTTTCACACGTCAAACCTCTCTCCATATACACTTCTCAATTTTCATCAATCTTTCATTCTTTTTTTTTTATTCAAATTTCAACTTCTTAATATTCTTCTTCATTAATACTTTCCAACCACTTTTTACATATATCGTTTCTTCATTTTTTTAATCTCTAGACCAATGCGTATATTCTGTAATCTGACTTGAAACATACAAACCAATAAGACACTTAACAAATATCAATGAATAAAGCTATGATTTGATCTCCCATCCCACTAAAGAACCATCTATATAACTAGAATGTTTAGGACAGTGCGGTCAAGTTCTTTGCATTAATAACAGTGATAACAAAGGGCACAGAGTAGCAATCTGAACTACTTAATTTCTTGTAAACTGTTCTGAACCACCAGCTTCACACTATAAAAATAACAACATATCCTACCAATGTTGTCAAACTCGTAACTCGTTGGTGGGTCGGAGAGGGAAAAAAAACTCGTAACTCGGGGATCGTAACTCGACTCGGAAGAGTTACTATTCGTGTTACTATACATAAGATAATTAAAAATACATTCATAATTCATGAAATGGTTGCAATACATAACATAATTTAACATAGATTCATAATTCATAAAATGTTTCAAATACATAACATAATTAAAAGAAAGTAGATTCAAGATAATGTTTAATACAGATAAACTATCCAACAAAATCATTCGCATTAATCATAGGATAATCATCTTCATCCTCCAAAAAATGTTCATTTTCATTATAATCAATTGGAGGAACTTCCAAATCATTATCATCATCAATTGGAGGAACCTCCAAATCATTAATGGATGAGGCAATTGTTGCTCCTCTACTAGCTCCAACTTCAAGTAATATGTCTTTATCTAAACCATGTAATGTTTCATTTTCCTCCATAATCCATTCATCATCAGAAGAAAGATCATCAACCGTATATTCTTTTGTCTTTCTAACATCTTTTTTCTTCGTCAATCTTGAATTAGTCATCACAAACACCACATTATTCATAGTCATTTGATGTAAACAATTTCTTTTCTTAGTGTGAACCTAAATAATTATAAAAGTAGTTAACACATCATATGATCATCTAAAAAATAATTATGAAATCACTTTCGATAATTTAAATTCTTACCCTTTCAAAAGCACTCCAATTACGCTCACAGCCAGATGAACTACAAGTCAAATTCAATACTCTAATTGCAAATCTTTGTAGTTCTGGATGTTCATCACCATATGATTCCCACCATTGTGATGGAGTTTTGGTCTTGAGTCCAAGTTGAGCTAAGGGAGTACCATACAATCCATACTTGCTCTTGAAACTCTCTAATTGAAAATCAATTTTACTCATCACATCAAGGTCTCTCACCAACCTCTCCAAACATTCATACATTCCTCGTTTCACCTCATAATCAACTTTAAAGTCAGGATGATAGTGTAACATGAGATTAAGATAATAGCCCGCAGCATGCAACGGCCTATGCAATTGGTTATCCCATCTCCGATCAATGATTTCCGAAAGGGGAGTGTAGCTAAATAAGATAAAAATAAATAAATAAATCTCCAACATGTTGTGTAAATGTAGGTTGTAATTTTCTTACCATTGGCGATTGTGTCGTGATGGAGTGGTATTTTCTTTTCAAAATCTTCCAACATTAGATCAATGCAATGGGTTGCACAAGGAGTCCAATACAACTTTTTCCTCTTTTGCATTAACAACTCCCAAGCTGCTTTATAATTTGTTGCATTATCCGTTACAATTTGGATGACATCTTCTTCCCCAACCTCTTCAACAATATCATCCATCATTTTGAAGACTTTGTCAGTTGTCTTGCCTATATCATATGCATCAATAGACTTCAAAAAGATCGTTCCCCTTGGACTATTTACCAAAAAATTTAGTATAGTCCTCCTCTTCCTATCGGTCCAGCCATCTGTCATTATTGTACATCCATATTTTTTCCAAAAAAGTTTATGTTCTTCTACAATCAGATTTGTCTTCTTAACCTCTTGCTTCAAGTATTTCACTCTTATTTCATAATAGGATGGTGGCTTTATTTCAAGTATTTACACCTTAAGTTCCTTGTTTTTCCATCAACAGACACACAGTGCTTCCATGCTGAATCAGTTCTTCCACTAGCCATTATAAATGATCACCCAAATGAGCGAAAGGCAGTGGCAGAGCGGAGACAACGCGATCGCGAAGCAGAGAGAGTGTGAAGGCGCGGTGCTCGCGGTGGTGCGCGAAGGCGGCGGCGCAACGCAGTGTTCGCGATGGTTCGCGAAGGCGACGACGGCGAGCAGGAATGTGCGCGGTGGTGCGCGAAGGCGGCGTCAACGAGAAGGAGCGACGGCGACAAGCACAAGCAGCGGCACAAGTTAAGAAAAATTAGGGTTTCGTTTCAGATTAGGGTTTCAGTTTTTAAAATTAGGGTTTTATTGATTTAGGGTTTTCTATTTGGGTCGCGTCATGGATCGCTGGGGCCCATGAATCGTCTGATCCAGCCCTTGGATCGCTAGATTGCTCCGATCCAGAGATGGTCTGATACCATCTCCAGTCTAACGCGATTTTGCCTAGAAAGATCGTAAACTCGGAAGATCGGCGAGTTAACTCGCGATCTTGACAACACTATATCCTACAATATAAATGAATAAAAGAAAACAAGAGAAACAGAAAGTGTAACCAATTTGCATTAATAACTTCTCAATCAATTTGCATCAAAACGTCCTTGTACAAAAACAAACCACAGTAAACACAAATGAAGTAGATCAAAATCAAAGTGAACCGAAACCACAACAATAAATACAAACCAAAATCAGAATAAAAACCTCCTAAACTAATCTTTCACTCACCGCGAAAATAGGCAACAGTTCTCTCAGCTCAACTTCTACAACCACCGCCACTTCCAAAACCTATGACGCACCATTGAAACAAAGAAAGAAAATCAGAGACAATGAAAAGAGAGCGAAATGAAAAGAGAGCGAAATTTCCTTACTAGTAGCAATGGCACCAACTGAAAATTGAGGGAAAAGCGAGTGAAATGCAAGATTCACAAGGAAAGAGGAAAAAATGAAACTGAAAACTAAGGCAAATGCAAGAGTGAAATGGAAGATTGATAGGAATGAGGAAAAAATGATAGAGTGAAATGAGAGACTGAAATGCGAATGGGAAAAAAATTTGTAAAGTTAGTTTCAAAACCCTGACGTCAAAGCTACGGCGCGTACCACATGCAACCATTGACGGCAAAGCAAGGGCTCAAACTGACACTTAACCTTAGAGACGGTAAAGTCCAGTCCCAATGTTGGCTACTCCATTGTCATCAACGGCCAAACCCTTGCTGCCTTTCTCAAGCTTGGTGCGCGCGCGTTCATTGGATGAGTGTGGGTGCAACCACGGTTAGACGTTTCAGCCTCCAACCCACTGTAGAGTCCGTTTAGCACTTGCAAAATCTTTTGGACGTTGGTTGTGTGTGCGTCAACTCATTCAACTTTTCCTTCCTGGAGTCTATTTGTGTCTGTTTTGCGTCTTCACAACCCACACTTTGGTGCATGTTCTTTTTCCTACCTTCTGTGGACACTGAGTCTAATACTGTTATCATGTAAGGGACGCTTAAATTTGTTCTCTAAATTACTTTTTTCTTGTAAATACTTTTCATAAATAAGATTTTTCTAGTAGCAAGTTATATTCGTATATATTATCAGTTTTATGTTCCAGTTATTATCATCATTATTATCTCTAAAAAACATCTACATCTATAATTATCTTCATTAAAAATCAAGTCTCAAGCATAATATTAATGTTTTAGAAACTATAAGGATCGATGTTAACCCATCTATTGATGGATATTACTCTATTATGAAATATAAGAAAAAAATGTTTTAGAAATAGTCGCCCGTGTAAATCACATTTATGAATGCGGTTATGGTAATAGCCGAACTTGTAAATCTTGCGCTGAATTTACAAATACGACTATGGTAAATAATCGTCCTTGTAAATTGTGTTTTTTTAGTGCAATTTGTTTAGTGCTAATTCCCATATAAATTAATGTGTTCAGTTATATATACCCAGTCAGACAAATACATAAATTCAGAGAATCAAATTATATATATTGGTCAAAATGTATTACAAACGCTAATCAAATTATATATAATTCCTACACTATTCATCAACTATCCTAGAGTTATAAAAATTTATGAAATATGTGGGCCAAGAATGTCTCACATATGTTATGGCTTCCGAAGACATTGGTGCTTCATATGTGAAGAACTGCATTTCAAAATATGGTTGACATAAATTAGTTTTAAGATACATATATGTTCAAGAATTATAAAAATAATTTAACATATCATGTTACCTCTTTCCAATCACTTTTAAGTCCTATTCTTACAATGGTAATCATCCATTGCATAACGTAATAGTCACACTCATAGTTTCCTGGTTGTTTATTACACTATAATTCAATAAAAAGTAAAAGTTAGTATATTGATAAACAATGAAAAGAGAAAGAAAAAATTACAAACCTTTAATGTTATCCAGTTCAAATTTTGAAAAAACCTCGTTAGTAGATGGTTAATTAGTAACATACAAATTTAAGTTTATAATGTACTTACGTATCAATGATATTCTTAAGACTTTGGGATATCTTCTTGTGTAGGGAACAAAACCACAATATAGTCTTATCAACCATTGATAAAACAAGTAACTGTCAATGACTCTTATATCATCCATGAAAAAAGTTAGTAAATATTTAAAACATGAAATAGTAATAATTGACGACATATAATTAAACTTACTCATTAATATAAGGACATAAATAAATTTGTTTTTCCAGGGTGTTAGTGATGTATGATTGAGTCTCATTTATCTTTGTTCCAGTGGGATTTGTATATGCAGGATCTAAAAATCCATACACATTTTTCTTCTCCTTAGTGGGATAGACTCCATGCAAAAACCTACAAATTATTAGTTAAAGCATAATCAATAATAATTTAACATAAAGTAAATTAAAATATAGGTAAAGATACTTACATCATAAATAACAAACATCATAAATAACAAGTTAATTATGTATTTTATTTTCATTCTCTTTTTTTTTTTTAAGTTGAAGCATATAATAAAATATATTGTTTTCGTTAAATTAAATGAAGCATTTGTCTCCATTATCCAACAAAACAAAAAAACTTAAATAGATAATATTTCTTAATGGTAACTTGAAAGTGATATTCCAAAAATTGTACTGTATATGATTTGATTTAAATTATTTATTAAGTTTGACCTATTTATTTAATATAAGTATTTGTTTTTAATCTCGACATTTTGAAAAATAGTTTGGGGCTTTAAGTCCCCTTTCAAAAAAATTTAATAATTTGTGGTTTAGTTTCATTCTATTAGGTAGCTTTTTTTAAAATTTAATTTTTTTGTTTTATTTTTTTTTAATTTGAAAACTAATAAAATATAACGAAATAATAACTAGTTAGGTATTGATTAGACTTTCTAAATAAATGACTCTAAAAAATTCACAAAATAGTGTACAAGTTGCTATAAAACTCCTCCGTTCACATAAAAATAATGTAATAAGCTATACACTTAAATATGAATTATTAAAAAAATTCATAGAAAAATATTTATTTAACCACAGATAAAAATTTAATTAACAATAAAAGCATAACAAATATTTTATGCATTCACAAATATTAAGTATATTAACACCATAACATTTTTTTAGCATGATTATATTTTATAACATTTTCATTGTGTATTTCATTTTTATTTTATTGTGATTTTCTTTTGTCATCTTACCCGAATATATAAAAGCTACACTCAGCCCAATTATTTTCCAAGATATTAATCCTTAGCCATTATGGAAATTAAAAAAGAAAATGGGGATGTCATGAGTAAAAGTGGGATGCAATAATGGGTCAATGCATAAGCCCACTGTAATTGGGCTTTAATAGACAGAGAGATTAAGGCAATTGCTTCCTGTACCCGATCAATTATGATTGACACTTGACGAAATTTTAGAAATTCTATTGTGTCTTCTCTTCATTACTTTGAATAAGCCCACTGTAATTGGGCTTTAATAGACAGAGAGATTAAGGCAATTGCTTCCTGTACCCGATCAATTATGATTGACACGAAATTTTAGAAATTCTATTGTGTCTTCTCTTCTTTATTTTGAAAAATAGTGTATGGTGAGCTGCAGAAGGAACTTGATTTTCTTTGGATGATGCTTTCAGATGCAGAAGATGAGGTTTTACTGGGGTTGTGCTCAGATATCATCATCTGAAAGCCTGGTTTTCGCATTCCAAATGCAGGCGTCCGAAAGTAGATATTTTACTCCAGATATAAAAATGCGCACAACTATATTCCGCACACAAATATCCAGAATCCATTCACACCCTTCCGAATGAAACTATCGCAGTCCACGACTACTACTTTCCGCATACAAACATCCGGAAGTGATTTAAACACTTCTGGATCAACATATCCGCAGCACACAACTTGATTCCGCACAACAATATCCATAAGTCACAAAATGATTTCCGCCTAAAAATGTCCACAACGCAACGCACACGCACACTTTGTCTTCTCCGATGCCTTCTTTGGTGCCTTCGTTCACTGTCGCAGATGATGCTCAAATCTTCACATAACAGTGGATGACCTTCAAACTCTTGGGTTCATCTTTGTTCAAGCCTCCGCTATCGGAGAAATGCAAACGAAGGTGTGAGAATGCGAACCACGGTGTTGGGTGCGAGAATGCGAATCACAGTGTTGGGTGTGTGATTGGGTGCGAGAATGGCAGAGACGAAGGGTGTGTGATTGGGTGCGAGAATGACAGAGACGAAGGGTGTGTGATTGGGTGCACAAAACAATTAACTTAATTTCATTTTCATTAAGGGTACTTTAGTACTTTCACAGACGCAATTGGGTGTAGGTCAGGTTTGATTGGGTGCAAGGAGAATCACCCAGAGATTAAACAGACAAGTTCTTCCTAATACCCAATATTTTAACCCGCATCCAACTTAATTTTTTATTTCTAAAAATATCCTTCATTCTGAAAATGAAAATTTAGAATTGAAAATAATATATTCTAGAAAAGTATATCTGAAATTCAAAATTCAAAATCTCAATCCAGATAAAAAAAAAATCGTAATACATAAAATTCATTATGGAAAAAAAATCCGAAAACATTATGAAAAAAATGATATGTTGGATTTCAACGTGATTAAGTTTTTTGGTATTAAGACTCGTAGTGGTAAAGTTCTTCGTCCTCTTCCTGTTAGATGGAAATTTTCTTCACCAGGTTGAGTTAAAATTAATACTGATGAAGCAGCTAGGGGGTATCCTGGTCTTGCTACTTGTGGAGGTATTTTTCGTGGGAGTATGGGAGAATTTATTGGTGCTTTTTCAGCGTTTCTTGAAGTTCAGACTGCTTTGGTTGCTGAGTTTTGTGGAGTTATACATGCTATGGAGGAAACTCAAAAAATGGGACTTACTAATGTCTGGCTGGAATGTGATTCTGCCTTAGTTTGTGATGCGTTTACTGCTAGGACTACTATTCCATGGATGCTTCGTAATCGATGAAATACTTGTCTTAATTTCTGTGGGATAATTAGGTTTAGGGTTACTCATATTTTTCGTGTGAAGGGAATGCGTGTGCTGATAAGTTAGCTAATTTAGGATTTATTCATAAAGAATCATTTCATTGGTATAATAAACTTCCATCTAATCTGTTCTTAGAATTCTTTATGAATAGGTATAGTCTACCTATGTATCGTTTTTGTTAACATATGGGTTTTGGTCTAGTCCTCCCATATTTTTGTATTTTCTTTCTTTTTTCTTTGTTTTAATAATATTTTTTTCATGTGATGGCAGATGATTGTTATTACTTGAGGTGTAAGCCTTACTGAGATGTCAAGTTGCATAGTGATGCTTAACATGAAAACTTTTTTTTCAAAAAAAAGGATCATAATGCATAACCCTATTCATTTAAGGGTATCTTCGTCCTTTCATATTGAAATTGGGTATAATTACCGATTAAACATCGTAGTTGAAACTTAAAATAAAAGCAAGGTATTTCTTCATGCATTCCGGTTATTTTAAAAATATTAAAATTATTCATTCCTTATTATTTCAAATGTAAAAATTTTGTATTTTTTAATGTGTAATTTGAAATACAAATTTTTTATTCAGATTTATACAAATTTTTTATTTCATAATTTGTGTTTTAAAATAAAAAAAAATCAAAACTTTTAACTTATCGAGTCTATAGTTTAGGAAATTTTCAGATTTTATATTCTAAAATAAAAAAATTTAATAAAAAATTTAGGATAATTTGGACATTTTAAAAGTATGGAGTACAAAGAAAAAAAATACACAAAGCTGTAGAAAGAATTTTCCTAAAAACAAACAATGTAATGTATAATATAGACAAAATGAATCTTCTTTGCGTAATTACACCATCGATTTTTTTTAATGAAAACGCTTATTTTTTATTTGACATGTATTTCACACACTTTACCAAAAACTAACAATAGTTAATGTTGTATTTGTTTGGGATTATATTCATAGAGTCATTATAGAGATTTTCTTGAGTATATTTGGATGGATTTGTATGAAAATAAAATAAAATGAATTAAATGTAATTTTATTATGTTGTTCTTACATAAGAGTGATTTTTTCACGAGTCCTGGTGGTTTGTTTTATTATTTGAAAAAAAATGAAAAAACATTTTGAATGAAATCACGTAAACATTGTAATTGTGAGTATGTTAATTACGACAGAACAATAGATTAAATTGGTAAGTGTTGTACAATTACAATAGATTAAAAACGTATAAGGAAGGATTTCAAGGATGGTAAGGTTGGAAGTTGAGCAAGGAAAGGCTCTACTTGAGATGAGCATTGATTCTTTGAATGGGGGAGAGAAAGTGGTTAACTCATTTATGCTTTGTTTGAATTATGGAGTGAAAAGAAGAAAGTGAATTTGAAATGATTTGGAGAAAAAGTGTAAAAAAAGTTAAGGTCTTTAGATTAAGGTAAATAGAGTGAAAAGTATAAAAAAAATTTATAAAAGATTGTGAATGATGTGATGAGTGTAATTGAAATTATATATTTTTTAATTGATAAAAAGATAAGTTTACAAATTTATCCTTATATTTAAAAATGGTTAAAAATTAATTTGATATAATTATTTATAAATTATAATTATTTTTAATTAAAATATTATTTAAATATATATAATTATAAATATTTGATAAAAAATTATTTTAATATTAAATAACATTATAATTTTTATCTTTACTTTTTTAATTAATATAATTATTATATAAATTTATTTTTACTATTATTTATATTTATAATTTATTATATATAATATGATTAATTATGTTTTTTATAATAATTATTTTTTTATAATGTTTATATTTTTATATTTAAATTATAATTAAATTTTAAATAAATAATAATAATTTAAGTTTAAAATAAAAAAAAGTAAAAAAATAAATTAAAATTAATTAATTAAAAATATATATATACCACTTTCTTCAATTTTAACCTCCACCATATCTATTTTTTAAATTTCCAAAACTACCCTCCTGCACCATAACAATTTTTTAAATTTCCAAAACTACCCTTATTCCAAATTAAAAAATCCAAAATAATAATTATAATTGAAAAATAAAAAAATACATGCTGGAAAAATAATTCTGAACACAAAACTAAAAATACATTCTGGATGAAAAATTTCAGAATAAAAAATATGTTCTGAAAATTGAAATCCAAAATATTTCAGATAAAAGTTTTAAAAATAATTTTTCCATTTTTATGTAAGGTTATTTTCGTCATTTAGTAGGGGTATTTTTATCATTTTCTAGAACTGATTGGATGCATGCTGAAATTAATATGGTGGAGGAAGAAATTGACAAGTTTTTTTTGTAGTTTTTTTTTGTTGTTATTAGGTGGTTTTCTGTCGTGTTTCAACGTCTTTCTTGTCTGCATGGATACAAACAAAGTCTTAATGTGGAGGACTGACATTGGGCCTCACGATGGGGGGAGCCGCATGCTGATGGCATTTATGGTATTGATAGGGAGCAATCACAAAGTGGGGAGCAACATGCAGCGAGCCATTATGGCTGCCACGTTGGAGAAGTGAATGCGCAGGAGGAGAGGGGCCTGGAGGTCGTAGACATTAATGGTGACGGGGAGAGGAGAGGAGTTGATTGGTGGGCCAGGTTCAGCAATTGATGAGGTGGAGCAGTCTGGAGGGGTATTGAAGGGGGTTGTCGGGGCAGCTCAGCTAGTGGTCGGTGACAGTAGGTCCGTGTAGGGGGCACGGGGATTAATAGCTTCTCCACCGAGTTGCAGGGATGGAGTTAGTAGGTAGAAGGGTGTTTTAGCGTTAGAAACACGTGAAAGGTGCGGTCTTTCTCGGATTTGGATTATTCTGGGGTCCGTTTAAAAAAGTTTGTAAATTTGGACAATTCGTGACAAGGTTTGTAATTTTTTAAAAGAGATTACATGTTGGTAAAAAAAAAATGACGTAAAAAAAACCTATCCATAATCATTACAAGAAAATCATGACATAGAAATTAATTTTTAGAGACAAAAAATAATTAGTTGCTATAGTGACTAAATTAAGGACCATTTTAGAGATTAAAATAATTTTGGTTTCTAAATTAGTTTTTATTATTGTTAAATGATTTTTAAATTGGTGTCTAATTAGCAACCAAGATTTTTGTTACCAATTATTTAGATTCTAAATTTGGTAGATGGATGATTGTTGTTGCTTGAGGTGTCAGCCTAAATGAGAATGAGAAGTCTAAGTTGCATACTGTTCTCGAACTAGGTTGGGGACTGGGAGAACTATTGTCTTCGGATGTCACTCGGTCGGTCGTGCTTCACTTCCTCCTTCGGTCCTTCACACTGAATGACTCCTCAAGCGGGTGGGGTACCTG